>Ga0099364_10000722_pt1 | contig 56097 bp, 31 predicted proteins | sample TergutTh196P3_FD_73070 | JGI IMG/M metagenome (GOLD analysis project Ga0099364, IMG submission 73070) | Microcerotermes parvus P3 segment gut microbial communities from Pointe-Noire, Republic of the Congo - Th196 P3 | ecosystem: Host-associated > Arthropoda: Insects > Digestive system > Gut ... | reverse complement strand
AAAAAAAAAAAAAACACCCCCCCCCCCCCCCCCTAAATCGATAAAAAACACCCAATTTCCAATCGAAAAAATCGCACCCAATCTAGTTTTCTAATACCTTCCCTGTACGGTTCCTGTACCGATCCCTAAAATAAGCAGGATAGACGCAGGAAAAGCACAAGGAGGGATGCTGATTTGTCGTAGCCCCTCAGAGCCACGCTACGGGATGGTGCTTTTGATCGATTTTAGCAGAAAATACAAAAAAAAGCAATAAATAGCCAATTGTCGAACCTAAAATCAAGCATTAAAACAAACAGTTTGAAAAAAAAATCATAAATCTGAAAAGGCTTTACTGGACTGTATTTATGGCGACATAAAAATATTTTAAGGCGATTTTTTTCAAAAAAAAATACTTATTTTTAAAAATCGCTTGACAGATTTACCCCCTTTGAATTTATTGTTAGAAAAACATAGTTTTTATTTATAGTGTGGATTATAATAGGTTTAAAATAAAAAAAAGTAGCAAGGAGGAAATCATGACAGTGAGAGCTTGGAACACTTCGTGAGACACAGCGGTCATGTCTTTGTACAGTATTGACCGTCAGAGGCTTGTAATAGAAGCTACAGACGGAGAATGATACTTTATGGCATGGTCAGAGATTTTTGGAAAAAGAAAGGTAAATAGTGTGAAACAGTGCAGAGCGAGCTTTGGAAGAGCTGCTCGGCATGGGTGAAAAGTGACGACAGGGGTTTTGACAAACCTCAGGTGTACGGAGGATCATGCGTGTATATATATATAATGTGTGATGTGTTTGGTAGATGAGCAGTCGTCACGAGTTTTAATAAATGATGTTTCCATAGCTTTGAAGGGGGGATATCTTTTGGGGTGATTAACCCAGAGAGATGAACCTTTCAAAAATAGTCGAGACCCATAGCATGCTATGGGGACAAGGTAAGGCATCACTCTCCCCATAGCGTGCTATGGGGGAACATGCTATGAAGTCTAGACTAAGATTTGATATGGAAACCACATAAAAACGGTGGATGCGAGGATATCGATTTCGGGCAAGGTTACTGACTTGTCGTCGACCATCCTATCGCCGCTACGGATCGGGCAATGTTATCGATCGGGGGCGGGGACGGATCATTCACCATGAAGAGAAATAAAAAAAACAAGGTGTCATTGAGCATAAAAGGGTTAGGAAGCCCATAGCTCTATGCACTTTTTAGAAAAATTAAGTAAATAATGACTTTAAGGAGATTATTAAATGAAACGAATACTGACTGTATTTATTTTGATGATGGCTCTGATAGGGGTACTGAATGCACAGTTTACTGTGGAGACCTCTGATGAAGGAAAAGCCACTTTGGGCTATATATTGGTAGGAACGGTGGTAGACGATGATGCCCCACTGACTATCGAGATCAAAAACACTTCAGGCGAGTCGAGGTATATTCAAAATTTTGGATTTACTGAAAACTTTAATGGAGAAGCATGGGGATCAGAGCTGATATTTATCGGGGCTACTATAAGTAATACTGATTTTACCCCCGGTACTGCTCTAGCGAATGATGCGACGGTCACCTTTAATTTTACCTACGACCTAGAGAGCATGGGCACAAAGCCTGCTGCGAATTTTTATATCAGGTCGAATCCAGGGAATAGCTTTGGGGTAATAGCGTCAAATCAATCTTTGTTTACCTTTACTGCAAATGTGGTTCAGCCGTATAATATCACGGCGATAGGCATGGATCCAGTCGAAACAGAAGAAGATCCGGGTAAAGCCACCGCTGAGTTTAATTTTGGAAAAGTGATAATGTCTACTACACCACAAGAGCACACATTCACACTGACAAATGGGATGGAAGCTCAAATCGAGGTTTTCGTAGAGCTACCAAATAATAACAAGTTTTCTATAAAAGGGCAGAGTAACGACTACTCGGTAACAATTCCTGCCGGTGGTACGCAATCATTTGTTGTCGAATATGATATTGAGGCAGAAGGCACACACACTGGTGATATAAAATTTGAACTAACTAAAATAGGTACGGAAGATGTACCAGATAAACTAAAATACGAGATCATATTAGGACTCTCAGGGACAGTGGTCGAGGGACTGGTGAGAGTGACATACACTGGCACCGACGACACCATAGACTTTGGTCACTGGTTTGAAGCAAAAGGAACAGGTACGGGAGATGATCTAGCAAAACCAACCAGACAAATCACCATCACAAACATTCTGAACGATGATGTGGTGGTAGATATCCCAGCGGACGATGTAAATTATAAAGTTGCTTTACCTAGTGGCTGGGACAGCTTGTATGAAGGGAAAATCCTTTTAAACAATGATACGCACAAAGATATCGTTCTGACCATCACCTTTGACCCTGCTCCGACTGGCGACCCCACGAGAACTCGCGTTTTCAAGATCATTGCCGAAGATATCTTTGGTGCTAGCAACATGCATGCAAACGAGGAGCACACCATAAACTTCACAGCTGAATATAAACCATGGATATTGTTTGGATTGACCGCTGGAGGCGTTACCAATGCACCAGCGATAACCACTCCAGCATCTGCAATAGAGTTAAATTTTGCTGAGATAAGGGCAGGATATGCGGGTACTATGGAAGGCACATTGTTTCCACCTACTCGTTTAAAATTATGGTTTTCAGGTGCATCTCCAAATATCACAACATTCCAAGTATCCATCAGAGCTGATGGTACTGTTAAAACAGATGGAGCATTTAGAGCTTTTACATCTGCTCTTATGAATATATCAGCCGCTAGCTTTCAAGGTGGAACCAACACTCACGGGACAGAGCTATTCTTCGCACCTACTGCTCAAGCAGTATTAGAAGAATATGAAATAGTATTTGATATGGTACACGGTGGGACTCAGTACGAAATAGCTACAATCCCTATGAGCGGTTCATCGAGACTTGCGGCAGGTCTAGATGCGGGCTCATTAACAGCAGAGGTAGGCTACAAGCAGGTGACTGTCACAGGCACGTCACTACCCACAGGACACGCAGGAATGAGGGTAGAACGTGCAATAAACTCAAATTATAGTGATGCTGAGTTGTTCAACCCGCTTGCGAGTGGCGGCACTGCCACAATAACGATGCCGGGGTTAACAAGCGGTCAATCATACTATGTGCGTGGACGTGTCTCATATGTGACACCGAACTATCAGGATGTTGCAAGTAATGTTCATGCAGCAGCTCTCCTAGCAGGTCTGGAAGAGCCGCTATCGAACAATCGTTATATACATTCAGGACCATTGACAGTTTCCCCTAACCCTATTACCACACACCGCATCCCTGAGGTGACGACTCCTGCTGGAGACGCAAAAACCATTGTCTTTAATGATGTGTATGTAGACCCACAAACTGATTTCCTAGGTACACCGAGCTATAAAGAAGAGAATATAGTCATCACAAACTACAGAACTGTAGCTTTGCCAGTGACAGTAACACACACTGCGAACGCCTCGATCAAATTGTCTGATGGAGGTACCGTGCTCGGAGCAAGCGCTACTATCACCCTCGCAGCGGCTACAAATGCCACCACCCCTTCTACAAGAACTATAGTTGTCAGATATGAACCTCAGACTGCTGGAGCGTATACTAATGATGTCCGTGTCACCTTCTCGAGCACAAACCCTACCGAGGATAATCTTGTGAATACACAGATAGCTATCAGCGGTAATGGCGTGAACCCAACATGGAACTTGACAAGTGCCACACTGACCATGCCACTGGCTAGGATCGACGGAGGTACCTCTGCTGCAACACCTGCAGTAGTAGGTAGTTTTACTAGCTTGCCCGTCTCTCTTAGGGCGGATACAAATGGTGTCCCTGGTGATACAAATTTAGCAACTGGTCCGTTCAGTTTTGGCACAGGTTATACCGATACATGGAATAAAGCATCAGGCGGCGATATAGATAGCGTAGTAGAGTTCAAGCCTACAGCTGTCGGTGAACAAAAAGTTTTTCTCAGGATGGGTGGTAATGATTTCAATCGTTTTGTGAGCCTTTCAGGTACAGGTGTCGCGGTATACACCACGATAGAAGGTAGTATAGGCTATACACCATCTGTCCCTGCCATTACAGGCGGTAGTCTGGATTTTGGCTCTGCATACAAAGACAGACCTGTGATTATCGAAAGACAGATAACGTTGAAAAATGTATTCACCGAAACGCTGAATATCACACTCGATGGTGATGGTACCTACGGATACTACAACGTATCTGGCGTGCCCAGCACTCTGGGCGCCGGTGAGGAAGCCGATATAACAGTGGCATTTGACTTTGATGGAAGTTATGATCAAATGACATGGGAAGGCAAATCATTTACGATAAGAGCAAATATAGCGGAAGGTGGACTTGAGCAGGCTATGACAGTCAATCTATCTTGCACGCCTTTGGATCCTCGCTTTTCCCAGACACCTACTGAGCTGGACTTTAACACCAGAATATTTACACAAGAAATAAAAGAATTTAAGATAAAGAACGAGGTGAGTCTTGGTACGTACCAAATTAGAGTGGAGCTAGAGCAAGCGTTCTCAAACGAATTTACATTGATGTCACTTGGTACAGAGATTCTGCCATCGACCGTCCTGAACATAGGTAATAGTGGGGAAGTTGATCTTCAAGTCCGTTTCTGGCCACGTGCCCTGAGAGATGACTATGAGGGAGCTATCATCATTACGCATGTTAGTGCTGGTGAGGGTAACCCTCCCGAGGCTCCATTGTTCTCTAATAGAATAAATCTAACAGGTCGTGGTGTAGAGGACTATCTGATAGTAGCTCCATCGGCTTTGGACTTTGGTACATTGTATACAGGTCGAACAGTGAGTAAAACATTTAGTATCCAAAACACGTTTGATGCAAATGCAACTGTCACATTGAGCAATTTAACTGGCATGTTTGCCTATGCTACAGGCACGCAAACAGGGTTTACCCTAGCACCAAATGCTACGAGAAATGTAGAGGTACTATATGCTCCCACAGTTGCTGGTGAGCACACAGCATATATCACAGTCGATGCGACTGTGACTGACGGTCCATCTGTATCCTATACAGTGAGCCTGGACGGAGCTGCAAAAGCCAGTGTCTTTACTGTTTCAGAGGCAGGTGACTTTGGCGATGTCGCTATAGGTACGACTCCTGAGCCTAGGAGCAGTTCAGTCGATATCTCGAGAACTGGAACTGAGCCGACAAACGTGACCCATGCCATCACAGGCAGGGATGCGATGTATTTTAGCTTGGCACCAGCTGCTAATGGAGAAAACCCAATACTCCCAGGCGCAGCTATCCTTTTGAATCAAAATACTATTACGAGACATATCATCTTTTCACAGTTTTGGCGTGAGGGTTATCCTGACTTTGAAGCCGTTCTACGGTTTACTAGTGAAGATGATCCCGATTATTATATAGACATTCCGCTTTCTGCGACTGTGGTTTTACCACCGCTGCCACCAGTAGCGGCGACAAACACCCTGAGCCCATCTGGCACGGTTTTCTTGCCGTCAATATTCCCTGAGTTCTCTTGGACTGCACCGACAGTGAACCCCGCTACAGATGTACTAGAATATCAGATAGTACAGATATTAAAGCCGGGTGTGATTTCATACGAAGTCCCAGAAAACCTGCTGGTAAGTATGCCAGTGGCGGCAGATGCAAACAGCTTTAGACTAGAAGACTACGGCATGAACGAGCTGCAGTACGACACCACATACAACTGGCGCGTAGGCAGTGTAAACATGACAGGTAGTAGTTTTAGCGGTAGTACAAACTTTAGGACATCTCTCGAGCCAGTGATCATCCCGATAGTGGATGCAGGAACTGATCTAGGGGAAGATAACGATCCTGGTAGTGAGTTTACACATATATTGAGCTTTGGTGACATCTACAGCGATGTTCCTAATGCTGCTAGTTTTAATATATTCAATCCTTCTCAAACTGGAGAAAGCAGATGGGTCACCGTGATCTTGAACGTGGCAGAACAGTACAGGAATAGATTTAATGTGATCCTGCATACATCAGGCAGGGGCGAGTATGTGATAGACGAAGTCGAGCTCGGAGCAAAAATGGGACTGGAAATAGAAGCTATATTCACTCCACAGGCGGGAGATCCTACGATAGAAGCTAGTCTCACAGTAGGCACATCACGGTCCCCCAACACAGCATTTGATCATATCATGCAGATCAATCTAGATATTTCAGGAGCTCCTCCTATGTCACCGTTGTTTACGGTAGACAAAAACACAATAAATGACTTTGCAAAGTATCTTTATGTGGATTTTGAAGATGTCGGATACAAGATAGAGGATAATTTTAAGATCACTAATGAACACGATGCAGATATCGAATATACCATCGAATATGTAGGCTCTGGATATTTTAAAAACAATCTGTCTAGCGATGTACTAGTGTCCCCCAACGTATGGGTGATTTCAAATGTCGCACCTGCTAGTGAAATAGTCGTGAACTTGACCTTTGATCCGCTTTTAGCGGGTACTTACACAGGTACCTTTGTCATCACGACAGAGGTCGGTGGAAAAGAACAGGCAGCAGTGGTCAATATCACAGGTGTCGCATATCCGCAGCCATTTGCACTGATACCAGATCCCTATATGATAAACTTTGGTATCAATGAAATACATCCTACAAATCCTTTGCTTCAATATTTCACAGTCCAAAACCTCCTCGATGAAGCTATAGAAATCAGGATAAATAGAGAGACCACCTATGCACGCTACAGTTTTTATGAAGTGCTCGCCAGAGTCGGCGATCAGGTGACTACAGCGACCACTCCTATTACAGGAGTATTATCCATAGGTGCAAACCTCTCAAAAGAGGTGCAGGTACGCCTGACTAGAAATACTGCTCTCGCAAAAGATACGATGGCAGATATCACTATAGAACAGCGTGTATACACACCTATAGTAGAAAATATAAAAGAATTACCGTACTATGACTTTGTGTTTGGTCGTACATTTGAGACAAAGGGTGAGGTGGTCAGCTCCGTAGTAGGTCCACCGAGCAATCCAGTGCTGGTAAAACCTATAAGTGGAAATGTGGCTGGTAACTATCCTATATTTACATGGAATCTGCCCGGCACAAACCCAGCTACAGAACTGGTGTTTGAAATATACAATATCAACCCACTAAACGAGTATGACCAAGTGATAAACCTGACAGATGCAGATAGAGTGATCAGAGTGGAAAGCCTGCCTTCAGATGCTACGGCATATCACTATACAGGCTCCGCCCTAGTATGGGGCGAGACCTACTGGTGGGGTGTCTGGACACGGAACTCGGCATCTACAGACTGGTCAAAGGACATCGGTTCCTTTACAGTGATGGCGAATCCTACCAGACTGGTAAACTATCCATCCGTTATCAATTTCCTCGACACAGGTGTCGGCTTTACAAACACTCGTACTATAGCTTTTTCACAGATGAGTGGAATTAGTAGTGCCCTAGTAAAGGTTGAAATAGTCGGTGAAGATGGCATATTCGAGCTGGAAAGCACGACTAATGACCCAGATGGGTATTATGTAATAGACGGTGCAAAGAACTTTGTATTTACCTTTGAGCCGATAGCCGTCAGAAATGATTATAACGCTTTTGTGAGAGTGACTCAGGTGTTAGACAATGTAAACATCACTCCGATAGAGTATGGTCCACACCATGCCCTGCCACTGATAGCTATCAATGCTCGTAGTATACCAGATGTATTTGCATTTAATGTATACGAGCTCGCATATGACTTTGGTCAGGTATCTACAGAGCTGTACGATGAATATACCCTGCAGATATGGAATACTACAGACGCTATTATAGAAATAGATGTACCAGTGTGGAAAGGCGGAAATCATGCAGGCTTTACATTAGACAGAACAGCAGCCTGGTACAACGCAAATGTGAAGGCAAATGGTAAAATAGACCTCGTGCCGGGAGAGCCGCTGGTCGACATCGTAACCTTTAACCCCACAGCGACGATCGCCTACAATGCGACCTATGTGGTGCAGATGTCAGGTAGTACAAATGCGATAGAGCAGCAGATGTTTGAGATCAATTTTGCTGGCCAAGGTGTCAGACCTGTATTTATCATAGACAAAGATAATAATGGTGATCTGAATATCGCTATGAATGATATGACTGTCGGTGAACCGCCACAGGTAAAACCATTTAGATTGACACTAGGCAGTGCTTCAAACAACGAGCCTGTCCAGGTGGACATCACCCTATTGCAATATCCAGAAGTATTTACTCTGTATCAAGATTACAATGAAGTGACCCAGACGGGAACGCTGCTGAGCAATCCTGTTACTATACCAAATGCGCCTGGTGGTAGAATGATATATGTAAAATTCGACCCTGTCACAGTAGGCGAGTATGAGCTGGAAGTATTGGTGGTAGAACACCTCACTGATCCGGGTCTGGTAGCCTATAGAGATAGTGCAAAGAAAGCAGTATCAGCTCTAGAGCCTGTGGCGTTACCACAGATAGCTTTGATCGCACCAGCACACAATGTAATAGACCAGCTAGTACGCCCCGCGTTTGACTGGTCTTATACTGGAGAGACCACTAGCCTACAGATTCTGACGATCGAGTACAAGCTAGCTGGAGCAGTGAGCTGGATAGACCCTCCATATGTAGTGTTAAACAGAGCAGACTTTACAGCAGGCATGACATGGGACAATATAAAACCATATACTCATCCGACAAAAGAACTAGCTTATAACACAGCGTATGACTGGGCTATCAGAGTAGAAAATGTAGTGGCAGAAGTCATGAGTCCTATATTTACATTCAGCACAGGTAGTGACCCCGGCCTGATCATCACAGATATGGCAGGAGAAACCTTTGAAGTCGTCAGTGATGCAGGAGGCGACTATCTGCAAGGACCAAGCTTTGGTGAAGTAATGAGCGGATTTTCAAAAACAGAAATGTTTAAAATCAGGAACACTTCACAGACGCAGGAACGTATAGTAAACCTCCAGATGGCAAATGCCTTCCTCAGACCTATCATCAGATTTACTTCAGAAGGTCAGATAGGAGAGACATTTACTATATTGCCAAATCAAACCAGAATCTTTGAAATCACATTCTATGCAGACATAGATGTGGTGGGACATTTAGAGCATGATATCATCATCAGGCTAGGTGGGGATGCATTTGGCGAGCCACTAAGGATATTTGGTAGAGCACTAAATGCACTATACTCAGTATCAGAAATAAAAAATATATACAAATATGAAATAGATGATCCAGCGGTAGAACGGTTTGATATCACAGCAAATCATGTGAGTACTCCTACTGATAGGCTACGCTTTACCATAGATCATACAAACAAAGATGTATTTACAGTCAGGGGAGCAAATGATTTCCCTGTGAACGACGTATATACTATCATATCATCAAACAATCCATTCGCAGTAGATGTGATATTTAATGCCACAGTACCGGGAGTATACAACACTACTGTTACTATCACAGAGTTTGGTGCACCATCAGACAGAGATCCTGTAGTGCGCACTGTGTCAGTACAAGGAACTCTCTACAGAGACGCCTTTACAGTGACACCACAGATCATCGAGTTTGGAGCTACATATGCAGGTACACCGCTGTACAGACCGCTGACTATCCAAAACCATCACAATGTGTCCCTATATGTGAATGTGACCTACCCTGTATCACCAAACAATATGTTTACACTGGGAACCATGAGTGGTACAACATTTACAGCAGTACCAAACCCACAATCTGTCGAGCTGCCAGCAAACAGTACATCAAACTTTGTCGTGAGATTTACGAGTTCTTCAGCGAGTGCATATATGGGTAATATACTGATAACCTATGATCACGAATCAAACCCTACGAATCCAAATAGACCACAGCTGAACTTTGCGGGCTCAGTAGAAGTGAGCGGTAGAACAGTCACCGTTCCTACAGAAGCACCGGGAGCAGCAGTAGCTGTTTATCCAGCAGATGACGGAACAGACATAGGTCTCAGACCTACCTTTAGATGGTCAAACGAAGGGGTCGCGACTGAAGTACATTTCTTGTTATACGAAGACGGCGAAGCAATCTATGTATTAAAACCAGCAGATGTACACCATCCAAATCCAGATGGACCTGCACTGGGACTAGATGCAAAAGAAGTTCGTATACCTTTTGAACTAAAACCAGAAAAGTTGTACTCATGGGAAGCATGGACGGTCTCACCAGAGGTCGAGCCATCACATGAGCCAGCGACTAGATTCCACTTTACTACGAGAGTAGCAAAGATAAACGCCTTTGACTTTACAAACTTTATAATATCTGAACCAGAAGCTCTGATCAAAGAATATGCCTTTGACCACGGTGTGGTCACCACAGGCAGTAGAGATGATCAGTTTATAAACCTGCCATATGCAGACGATAGAATCATAGGTCAGACTATCAGTGTAGAAACATATGGAGACTATCATATGTTTGAAATGATGATAGGTAACAAATCGATAAACGACAGTCACCTTGTGCCTGCTGTTGCCCTACCTATCCGATCTATATTCCGTCCGACATTGGAGGACAATTTTGAAGTAACCCTATACATCACCTACAATCTAGATCCTGAAAACGACGTCGATCAATGGCAGACATTTACAGTGTTGGGTAGTAGCTTTACGCTACCATTGCCAGCTATATTGATGACGCCTGCTGATGACAGCATAATAGCAAACATGAACCCTACATTTACATGGGCACTAGATCCTACAGGTCATCAGAGAGATAGGATAGTATTTAGCATCATCGAAGGTGACACTAGATACTGGGCGATACTAGGAGCAGATCAGACATCTGTGACTTTAAACTCAAGTACATTTGCCCATCTCGGATTTAATATCGAGCATGGCAAAACATATCAATGGGATGTCGTGACACAGAGAAGGATCGGTCCGGGTGCGGATGATTTTGTTCCTGTGATCACTCATAACATCGTGACAGGCAAATTCACCTTCCATACACCGAAGGTGTTTGACCACAACCTCAGCCTGAATGCTAGTGACGAATTTGTGTTCCCTAGAGTGACTCTACCTATAGAAGGCTCACAATATCAGGTATTTACCGTCACAAACCATGTAGGCATGCCTATCAATGTTCGTCTGGACATTTGGGGTGGAGCAGTCTGGACAGTCGAAAGATTGCATCCAAATGGCACAGTCGAACCTCTAGGTCATCCGACAGAACTGACTATCGTAAACAGCGTCAATCTCCGCGTGACCTATACGCCAGTGATACCGGGAGCAAACACCCTGACGATGACAGCGACTCGTATCCCACTCACGGCTACACCACAGCATAGCTTTACAGTCACCTTTAAAGGTGAGGCGATAGAGCAGCCGACAGAAATGCCACCAATGGCTATTCTCACAGCTCCAATAGGCGAGAATGTCCCTATCAGACCTACCTTTAGATGGACTTATCCAGAAATAGAGCCCGGTCATGAAATAGAGTACATCCACCTGGGATTGTTTGAAAGAGTCGGAACAGCGTGGGTACCTATCTATCACAATACTGACATCAGATACGACGAAAGATCACATGTATTAGATCGTACAAAACTGGTAGGCAGAGAAGATCTGTCCTATGAAACCGAATATACATGGACGGTCTGGACAGGAAACAATGGAGCACCAGAAAACTACAATGAAGCTATCTGGTCTACATTTACCACAAAAGTAGAACCTACAAACTGGTTTGCAGCTGTGGGCTTGACCCCTGTGTTTGAGTTTCCACGAACAAATATAGGAAACATCTCACAGCGTCAGTTTAGCGTAGCGAATATCAGTACTGAGCACCCTGTCACAGTGGGTATCAGTCTCGAAGGTGAAGGCTTTACGTTCTATTCATCAAACCTGATAGGCGTACTCGACCCTGTGTTACACGTACTGACATACAATATCCCAGCTGGCGGAAACCTCAATATCGTGGCTAGCTTCCAGCCAAGAGATCATATACTATATGATGATGCAGAGCTGACTATCATGCACATCGGCAGAATCGGTGAAGGCTTTGAAGAGGGAGATAGACCACAGGCTCCTGTCGTGGCTACTCTAAGGGGCCAAGGGTTTATGCCTGCAAACATCATAGCAGTAGCTCCATTGAACATAAACTATGGTGTGATCGAGCTGGAAAATGAAGATCATTCATGGGTGCGTGAGTTTACAATCACAAACAATGCAAACATCCCATTGCCAGTGACTAGTATCAATATGACTATCGAAGGTAAAGATGCAGCAAACTTTGTGATTCATGATATCCTCGTCGGTGAGATCGAAGACTCTCTCGAACTAGTAGTCGAGTTCTTTGATCATGATCCTAGATTCAACGATCCATACACAGCTAGAGTAGCTGTGACATATACATCACATGATCCGGGTCTAGCTAGTATGACACCTATATATGTGAATCTCGTAGCAGAAATCCGCGAGCATATCATGCTGCCTGTGGCGAGCATCGAGATCATCAGTCCTAGAAACAATACGATAGCTCCTTATCCTGTACAGTTCGAATGGAATATCACAGGTGGCTATCCTACAGAAATCATGCTGTACACCTATGACGAGCTATTCCGAGTTCGCGAGGTACACACCCTGAACCATATAGAAAACCTCCATGGCTATGTCTATGGCGGATACACATGGAATCAAAGTGTAGTATGGAGACTGTGGGCACGCAATCGTCACAATGACGAAGCGGGCGTATGGTCAGACCATTATTATACATTCAAAGTAGAAGATCAGCATCTGTTTACCGTATTTGCACATGAAATACCAGAACTCATGGAGAGAGAAGTAGGCTATCCTATAGACTATCCTTTCTATGTCCAAAGTATCGTTGGTGTAGAACGCGAACTGAGCATCACATTTGTACCTACTATAAATCCTGATGTCATCGGTGCAGATTTTGATGAAGATATATTTAAAGTAAAGGCAAATGACTATATGTTAGGCGCTGGTGCTACACGTACGTTTAACCTCACCTTCCATCCGGAAGAAGCTGTATTATACGCAGCAGACATGTTGATCAGTGGAGAAAATATCAATGCCACAGGTACATATTTTACCCGCAGAGTTACAGTGGTGGGTCGCGGTACACCAGACTTTGAATACAATATCCCTGAGAACCTCAGCTTTGTAGCTAGTACATATAGAACCGTTACTCTCGACTGGACACTCGATCCATTGTCAAAAGAGTTTAGAGGTTTTGATGTCAGAGTAGAAACTGCGATGAGACATCCAGAAACTGGTATCATCGTTCCGGGTAGATATGAACTGGTCAAAACAATAATGCTAAATCTAGACGATCTGGCTGCTCTGAATAAACCGGGACAGCCGCTGAAATATACGAATCTGTTGAACCTGATCACAGGCGTCAGGACTATCACAGTAGAATATCAGGTAGAAGAACTAGAGCTAGAACAGCAGTATTTTATCTCTGTAGCAGGTAGATATTATGACGAAGCCTTGCCACTGCCAGCGACTAGACCATCTCCATGGACTGATAGACTGATAGTGAATACTAGGGAAATCCCAGAAATGTTTACCATAGAGGGTATAGAAGACGGCATCATCGACTTTGCTATAGTACCAAAAGAACAATGGGGACTGCACGAATTTACCGTCATCACAGGTAATATGGATGACGAAATATACGAGTATGATGAAGACTTTTCTCTAGTGATCGTTCTAGCAAATAATCCTGATAGAGCATTTGAGATTAGACCAAAATCTGAAGACAACACTGCACCATGGCTAAAAGCTTGGAGCGGCGAAGTCGAGCAGGATTCAGAATATGTGTTTGAAGTGAAGTTTGCTCCAGATGCGGCTGATGCAATAAAACATCTAGGTATAAACAAAGAAGACATGATTGTGTACTCATTCTATGAAATCGGTGAGATCGGCAATATTCCGGGTCATCCTACGCATGAAAATTACTTGTTCTACAACCTTCCGGGCGCTTATCCATACCCAGATCCATATGAACTGATTGGTAGAGGTATCAAACCATCTCCTCCGACACCTGCAAAGGTACAGCTAGCACATCCCGGACAGTTTGAAGATGCTATCGCACTGCGCCCAGAATTTAGGTTTAACCTGGTGGAAACTACTATTCACAATATGACATCTCTGACACTGTACATAAATCATGGACAGGTAGATCAGCAGATTATATCACTAGGATTGGATTATGAATTTAACACGGCTACAGGATTCTATGAAGGCAAGTATCTTTATGGGTCAGAATTTGCGATAGAAGATATAGATGATGAAGACAATCCGCTGATACCATATCTCGACGTAGAGACAGTCTATACATGGACAGTCATCGCTAGTAGATTTGGCTATCATTCAGAATATGACGTGAACACGTTTACTACATCATCAAAATATGCATTTACAGTAGTGGAAACATTACCAAACGGAAATCAAAAAGTACATGATGCAGAAAAATACGTTCCGGGAGATTTGAAACTGACCTTTGGTGCAGAGAACAATCGTATAGAATCAAACTTTGAATCAGTATCTCAATCATTCTTTATCCAAAATCTGAATGCTAGGACACTGACAGTAGAAATAGAGATAGAAAATGTCGGAGTCGAGCAAGATCCTGCCCAGTTTGAATATGCAGTAGAAACATATTTAGTCGGAGAGGACATGGTCGAGGTCGAGGTGATCTTTACACCTAAAAATGTAGATGTAGACCTGACTCGTACAGCGAATCTCGTCATCAAAAACATCCTAGCAGGCATGCCAAATAGCTATGTACCATATAGTATGGAAGTAGCTCTTTCAGGCTTTGCAAAAACAGATGTGAAATACAATCCACCGAAAGACCTAGTCGTAGAGGCTGGGTACTATGCGATGGAAGTTTCATGGGAGATGCCAGACAAATTCGTCATCACACCTCACAACAATCCATTGTTAGAAGTCAGTACGTACAATCTGCTCGTAGGATTTAATGTTTACTGGGGTTATGTCGATGAAGAATTAGAAGCAATCATGGAAATGCGTGAAGTGACAGAAGCCCAGAAAGCAGCAAAAGAAGCAGCTATCCGAGAACATTTTGATCTGGCAGGTCATGTACCATATGATGCCGACTATGAAGGCATGTTTATACACAACAATCTAAACCCCAATTCAGAATATGACTATGCATACTTTGTGACAGCTGTCTATTTACCACACAGACCAGAAGCAGAGGAAGTTTACAAAGATCTGCCATACAAGTTTGTACCTAGAACTGATTTTGATGCAGATGCTCTGAACGGAACTCCGCTAGTCATCATTTCAGTAGTACACCATCCAAGCGATGTGATGTTTGAAGGTCATGACTTTGAATTTGAATACGCATATAGGGGAGAGGGAACAGGTCCTATAGAAATCAAGATAATCAATCACAACTATATAGTACCAGACCCAGAAAAAGATGTATTTGAAGGCATCATCATAAAAATAGCACTAGAAGACAACGAAGACAACGCCTTTAAAATAGAAGAAGTGATAGATGTAGATGCAGTCGCAAAATGGGATCCTATTACAAATATGGCAGCAGTGGAAGACTTTATCATCATGAGACTTTCATTTGAGCCTACAGCAACAGGTCCTGACTATGAATACATCAAAGAACTGACATCTTTACTAGTTGTAGAGCACATCGACAGCTCACTAGACCATACCTTTGAAGCATCATTTGAACTCAACGGATTTGGCATGGAACATCAAGATCTGTTGCCTATACCAGTGGGTATCATATATCCAGCAAACCACGACATCGGAGTAGCATGGCTGCCTGTGTTTGAGTGGGATGTTTATGAAGGAGCTGGTGAAAACTACGGAGCTATCGAATGGTTAGAAATAAACCTTTATCTGATCACGAATGTCATGACAGAGATAGGAACAAAAACAATAGATAGAAGAGATAGCGACTATCAAGATAGTAGCTATAAACTAGATATCATAAATGACTTTAAAGGTCAACACGACTATTGGCAAGATAGGGAAGAGCTAGACTATGCCACTAGATACATGTATACTATCACTTCTGTGAACAATTTTGGTCGCAGATATACAGACAATATCTTCTTTACTACTATGACTGGACCTGCATTTGAGTTTGTGGTAAACACAGGCACTGCACTATTGCCAGTTTATACAGTTATCGAAGAAATAGATTTTGGACAGTGGATGCCGGGAGTACCTACTACTAGAGAATTCTTTATCAGAAATATAATAGAAGCAGACATCACGATCGAAATAGACATCGCTAGTGATGCGGCTATCGTGTTTGAGGTAGAAGAAGAAGAAATAGAAAATGGCGAAGATCCACGTGGTACGTACACAGAAAGTCATATCAGAGAGATCGCAGAAGGCGAAATGGTTTCTGTCAAAGTGACCTTTACCCCTGTAGACGAGATAGTTTATGTAGCAGCATTCAAGGTGACTCATACCGCAGGTACCGAAGATCCTGAAGATCCTACACCTACATTTAACATGACATTACCTGTCGAAGGTGAAGGCGCTATAGAAAAACCAGCACCGCTAGTATTGACCTATCCAGTAAATATGACAAATGTAGAGTTAACACCTGAGTTTACATGGAATCTACCTAGATTTGGCATGGGCGATTATGTACGCTTTATGAGACTGAATGTGTATTATGGAAATGATATAACAGACTATACTATAGAAGATATAGCCTTTACAGCAGATTTTGATCCAGAAACAGATTCATACTTGCTAGGTGGTGTCGAAGATCATCCATTTATGCTGAACTTTGCTACCGAATATATCTGGGAAGTAGTACCATATATTCAGATATCAGATGCTACAGCAATTTATCCATACGAAGAAGGCAAGGATGTAGCTGTGTTTAGTACAGTACCATATCCAAAACCAGTCGTATTAAGTGCTCCAGTAGATGAAGCTGATGCTTTGATACGTAGACCAGTGTTTACATGGGAATTTGACGAGCTTTGCTCAGTATCAGAAGACTATGTAAAAGGATTTAATATCTATCTATACGAAGTGAACTCTTTAGGCGAGCCTGATCCTATTCCTGCACATCAAAATGCAGCTTTGATCACAGCGATGACCTATACTATACCAGCGGTAGCAGAATTAAAAATAGAAACCACATACATGTGGAAAGTGATACCAGTGATAGAAATCTGTACACCAGTAGATCCAGAATTTCCAACATCCGGTGTGATTTCAGATGAAGAGCTGCTTAGTACTGATCATATGGAATGGACATTTAGTACAGTGCCATATCCCGGTAAAGTGATTACACCGACTCCTATCGATGCAGTCACAACTATTGTAGACTTTGCACCTATCACATTCAAATGGGAATTGTCAGGTGTATCAAATGACCTGATAGCAGGATTCATTTGGGAACTGCTAGATAGTGAAGGAAAATCATTTGCCACACCAATAACAGCTGAAAAAGCAAACAACGTATTAGAACACACCTATGTAGCACCACTAGCATTTAACACCCAATACACATGGCAGGTAACTGTGAAAGTCGTAGACGGTGTCGAAATAAAAGGTGATATATGGAAGTTTGGAACTATAGAAATGCCGAAAACTGTTGTCCTCGTGACTCCAGAAGATGAAGCCGAAGATGTAGTCGTCAGACCGACCTTTACATGGAAATTTGACGAGTGTGAATATACACATCACATCACCAGCTTTGTATTTGTACTATCAGATGCAGTGGGCAAGGAAATAGACAGATTCCCTGTAGATTTACCTACCGCACCATTTGTAGACATTACATATGTTTGGAGAGGAGACTTATTAAAATACGAAACAGAATATGCATGGAAAGTAATCCCTGTCCTCACAGGTGATGTCGCAGGCATCCCAAGTGCTGAATACACATTTAGCACTATAGAAGAGCCTGCTCCTGTGTTTGCACTAGCACCAGTAGATGGTATCGCATATGGCGAGCTAGAGCTGGGCAAACCGGGTCTAATATCTGACCTCGTGATCACAGGCCCATCAGGCACTATTGTTGATATAATAGTAGAAGCACTAAACGAAGATGACGAATATGTGCCACTGGAAATGATATTTACCTTTGCACCACCTGCAACAAAGACTATACCTACGTCAGGTACTCTGATAGTGCCTATCACGTTCGTACCTACAGCCGTTGTTGAATACGTGGCTAGAGTACGCGTGACAAACACACCTACTGACCTACATCCTATATCACGCTCGATAGCTATCACAGGTGAAGGTTACACTGTACCAGTCGGTGAGCTGGTCATTGATCCTTTTGGCAGTGTAGATTTTGGCACAGTTTATACCGATGTGGCGACTTCTATGAGCGAGCAGATGTTTGTACTGACCAACGATTCAGATCATACTATCCATATCACTAGTATAGAGCTCGAAGATTACAACGTCGGATTTGAACTAGAAGTTTTATATGTGGGCGCTCCTATAGTAGAAGGTGACCCATATGTACTAGATGAAGGTGAAAAACTGAATGTAAAAGTCGTGTTTGATCCTATTATGAATGGTGAATTTGAAACAAAACTACTAGTAGACTATATATTTGATCACAAATATTACGATGTGGTAGAGAACATAACAGTCGATCTCGAAGGCTTTGGTAGACCTCAGCCAAAATACACTATTTTCTCACCTGTGATAGATGTGATAGATTTAGATGCAGTGACAGCTACATCCGTAGTGGTGACATGGACTAGACCTGCAAATGAATTTGATGGTATCAAATGGTGGGAACCTAGACTGCTCGGATATGACATCTTTATGAATGGAGTTATGGTCGCATCGACTACTATTCCTCTAGATGAAGATCCACCTGTTGTCGGCTACAAAGAATCATTGCTAGTACCAAACTTGGTACCAAATACAGATTATGATGTTACGATAATAGCAAGATATCTAAACCAAGGCGAGATTCCAGATATACCTGTAGGTACTATTATAGATTCAGAGCCACCATCAAATGTAGAGTCATTCAAAACATTGAGAGTGTTTGAAATCAATATATCACCAGCTAAAGATGATGAAGAATTTGTACTAGACTTTGGCTATGTATTTGTAGAAGACACTATGCCGGGTGAATTTACGATAACAAACAATACAGATGGCCTACTGTCAGTACAGGTCAACATGAAGGTCAATGACAGAGGAGCCTTTGAAATCACTCAAAACGGTGGTCCTCAGGGTATACCTGCATTTGGTAGTTTGACAGTAGTGGTAGAATTTACACCTGAAGAGGTGAGTCTATTTAATGGTGAAATAGGTGTCTTTTATCAGCTGGGTAGCTATATTTATGAACCTATAGTTTATCTAATAGGTCGTGGTATAGAAGCTATATATGATCCACCTGCTAATCTTGTAGTCGCAGACAAAGGATGGGATTTTGTAGAACTCAGTTGGGATGCACCATTTATCGATCCTGCTTATGTTGACGTGATTCATTTCAGTGGTTACAGAGTATATATGGACGATACGCTCGTAGATGAAACTACAGATACAGAAACCACAATAATAGATTTACAGCAGAATACAGAGTATTTGTTTGCTGTCTCAGCAGTGTACGAAATAGAGGATTCAGAATATGAAACTGATGCTATCACTATACTGGTCACGACAGACAGAAATACAGACATTGTATTTGTCGTAGAACCTTTGATTCTAGATTTTGAAATAGTGAATATTGGCAAGTTTAGAAGCCTCGAATTTACTATCGGAAACAACCTAGACGAAGCTATACAAGTGGATATCGAATTAGACGATGAAAAAAGAGTGTTTGAAATAGTACAGCTACATGTTACCATCCCAGCAGACGGTATGGTGACAATACCTGTGACCTTTATACCAGAAGATGAAGTAGACTATGAAGCTACTATCACGATCACTCACGATGCGATCGATCTGGAAACACCTTTTAGTCGTACTATAAATGTACTGGGCGAAGGCTTTATTGATGTACCTTTACCAGTGAGCCTAAACACACCAGCAGCAGCTGCTATAAATGTTTCGACTACACCTATCCTAACATGGACCTTACCGCTAGATGGTGGAACGATAGCCGAGCTGGAAATATATCTATCAACAGATTATGACGTAGTAGACAAGATGACAGAGCCTTTCATAGTCATACCTGCTGCGGCATCATATACAATCCTACCAGAAGATGAGCTAGAATTTGACACTGTATACTTCTGGAGAGTAGTGTCAGTCAATGCCAAAGGCGAAACAGCGGCTAGTCCACATCGCTACTTTACGACATGGGCTGCACCTATCATGCCTCCGGGCGAAGTTGTCCTCATTTATCCTGATGGTGAAAAGGATGTATCTTTGAATCCTACGTTTGAATGGGAACCAATCTCTGGTGATATTACAAACCTAGATATCTATATTTCTACAAATCCAGATATGATGGGAGTAGGTACACCTGTGGCAGTGACCGCAACAGAATATGCACTTCTCGAAGCATTGTTACCGGGTACCGAGTACTTCTGGCAAGTAATAGCTAGAAACTTTGGCGAACTTTCAGTGAGTGAAATAGCCTCATTTACCACGTTGATTCCTGTAGAGCCACCACATGCTGTGACAAATCTGTCACCTGTTATGGGAGCATCAGGAGTGTCTTTGACACCTGTCTTTACGTGGACTCTACCTACTATGGGTGGATCTATAGATGAGATACATTTCCACTTTGCTACGACTGTCGCAGACCTAGACGTAGTAGAAATACTCGAGCATGATGCAACAGAGTTTGAGCTAGATTATACCCTTGAATATGATCAAACATATTTCTGGCGTGTAGTGACTGTCAACAGTACAGGTGAAGCTCTTACTCAAGTTTATACATTTACTACAGAGCTAGCTCCTGTGATAGAGCCACCACATGCCGTGACAAATCTATCACCAATCTCTGGTGCTACTGATGTGAGTCTCACACCTACATTGTCATGGACATTGCCTACTACAGGCGGTGATATAGATGAAATTCATCTGTATTTCTCAGAAAATGTAGCTATGCTGGGAGTTCCTACCGTACTCGCTCCAGATGTAGAAGAGCAAACCTTTGTCGAAATGCTAGAAAACTATAAAACATATTATTGGCAGGTAGTCACTATAAATGCAGGCGGTGCAGCTCCTACAGCGATACACTCGTTTGTTACTGTGCCAGTTCCTGTGATAGAGCCACCACACGCTGTGACCGAATTGTCACCAGTTTCTGGTGCTACTGGTATCAGCTTGACTCCTACATTGTCATGGACATTGCCTACTACAGGCGGTGAAATAGATGAAATCCACTTCTATTTCTCAGAAAATGTAGCTATGCTGGGAGTCCCTACAATCTTAGAACCGAACGTTTCTGAACGCACCTTGATCAGTGCTTTGGAAAATGGTAAAACATACTACTGGCGTGTGGACACTGTAAATGAAGGTGGAATAGCTCCTACTACAATACATTCGTTTACAACAACAGTGGCAGCACCTGTAGCCGTGACTTTGACACAGCCTATAAACAATGCTGTCAACGTATCTAGAACACCAGAATTTAGATGGACTCTAGCTACTGCTGGCGGAGCACTAGACAATGTCATGGTTTATCTATCTACAGTACAAAGTGAGCTGGGAGACACAGGTACACTAGTGGCTACACTCACTGGAACAGGTACTTTCTGGATGCCAGAGAATCCGCTAAACTACGGAACTCAGTATTTCTGGAGAGTGGATGCTGTGAATGCTAGTGGTACTGCTCAAAGTACAGTTCATAACTTTACAGTTATGGTAGAGCCTATCATTCCTCCAGCACCTGTAGTATTACAGAATCCATCTATAAATGCTACTGGTGTCAGTCTCACACCTACATTTAGCTGGACATTAAACAATGATCCTCTAGCAGGTGGACCTAGAACAAATATTTATCTATTTGTTTCTACAAATGACAGTGAGTTAGGAGAGCCTATTGTACTAGGACCAAACGTTTCATCATATGTATACGAAGAAGCGCTAGAATACAGTACTGTTTATGCATGGCAGGTAGTAGCAGTGAATGCAGGCGGAGTTTCATCTCCAAATACTATTCGTTACTTTACTACAATGGCAGAGCCTATTCATGTACCAGGTCCTGTAGTACTTTATACACCAGCAGATACTGCTACAGGCGTGGATGTAATGCCTACATTTGAATGGTTTATTCCGTCTACAGTAGGTGAACATACATCGCTAAACTTCTATATGTCACATACTCCAGTGAATATGGGGCAGCCAATAGCTGTTTTACCTCCAGAAACTAATAACTATACATTGAGTGCAGCTCTAGGCTACGATGTTACTCGCTACTGGCAAGTGATACCTATGAACGGTGATGTCCCAGCAGTAAACAACCAAGTGTTTATGTTTACTACAAAGACTGAGCCTTTTGCTGTGAGCACAACGAGCTTGAATTTTGGTACAGTACAACAGACAATGGTGGAAACCAGAACGTTTACTATCCAAAATCACTACAGTTCACAGCTTTCTGTAGACATCAATATCGCAGGAAACGTAGCTGGCGTGTTTGGATACAGCCTATTAGCAATTGCTAATGGTGATGGCTTGAGAAACGCTATCCATACAATACCTGCAAATGGCGTAGCCACTGTGACAGTAACCTTTGCACCAGCAGCAAACACTACATATAATGCTTCTGTTGTGATAGCACATGAATCATTTACTAGAACTGTGGCGTTGACAGGTACCGGTACAAACCCACCTGATCCATTATTGCCACCTACAAACTTGGATTATGCTGTTTCTGCAAACAATGTGACCTTGACATGGAATACACCGACCCAGGTATACCCTACATTACTAGGCTATGAAGCTTATCGCGGAGATATACTGGTGATGCCACAGACAAATACACTTTCTACTATGATACCAAATGTTCCTTTTGGAACTCATCAATTCAGAGTCAGAGCGATGTATAGTCACGGAGCATCATCGTTTATTAATACTCCAAGTATTACTATTGATCCGATGAACCCACCACTAAACCCAGAGGTGAGTGTTTCATATCAAAGTATTACTATGACTTGGAGTCCTCCAGCACAGCCAGCTTCTACTCTGATAGGTTATCATGTACTGAGAAACGGTGTCCAGTTGACTAGCAACCCTATCACAGCAGTGACCTTTACACATTCAAACAACCCATTTGCGACATACACATTTAGCGTGATGGCTGTTTATCCAAATGGAAATTCAGAGCATGCAAATGTACATAATGTATATATTGAGGATGTAAAACCTGTCACAAATCTACGTGCTAGTGTTTCTTATCTCGATGTGAGATTGGATTGGGAAGCTCCTGTTCCACTAGGAAATTCATATATAGGATATAAAGTTTATCGTAATGATACATTACTAAACACTATCACAGCAAACACCTTGACAGATGCTAATGCTCCTGTCGGTACGCATACATACAAGGTAATTGTTCAATATGCTGGTGGAGATTCTCAGCCTGCGACTGCTAGTGCTATTGTAGATGAAATCAAACCAGCGAAGAACATCGAACTTGACGTGGTAATGCGCGACGTCATCGTAGAATGGGAAGCTCCTGATCAGCCGGGAACTACTTTCAAGGGTTACAAAATATTCCGTGGAAATCAGCTATTGATCACTACTACAGCTTCTACATATACCGATAAAAACGTACCTGTAGGCACGCATGAATACAGTGTGGTTGCAAACTATGACGCTGCTGACTCTGACGCTATCAAAGGTAGTGTTATCGTAGATGCTATCAATCCACCTACGAATCCAAATGCTGCTCAAAGCGGTAGAGACGTAGTGGTATCATGGAGTGCTCCTATCGCTGTAGGTACTACTTTTGAACACTACAAAGTATACCGTGAAGAACTGCTGTTGACGACCACTACAACGACTATATTTATAGATCGTGAGGTAGCAGCAGGAACTCATACATATCATATCACAGCTGTTTACAAAGCTGGTGAGTCCAGTGCTGCATCAGCATTTGTAGTAGTCAGTGAGATTATCGAACCTGTATTTATGACAGAGCTGAGAGGCAACTATCCGAACCCATTCAACCCAACTACTACTATAGAGTATAGTATGCAAAAAGCTGGAAATGTAAGTATCGAAATATACAACGTCAGAGGACAAAAAATAAAGTCACTGATCAATACTTATGTTTCAGAAGGTGAACACTCTGTAATATGGGATGCTAGGGACGATAATGGTCGTGAAGTCGGTAGTGGTATGTACCTTTATGTGATGAAGACAGATGATTACTCATCAGTGATGAGAATGACCTTGATGAAGTAAAAGTGCCATGCGGGGAAGCTCATGCAGCTGACCTGAAGACACACTAGATATAAAAGAGGGTGCCTCGGCACCCTCTTTTTTTTTGATGTAGCCTCGTCCTAATCGATAAAAAATATAAAAAAAAATGTATTGCCCTTTTACCTTTAAAATGGTCTTGACAAAAAAGACTTGTTTTTATTATTGTCACTCTAATTTTTATATAACAAAGAGGTCATATGAAAACTTTTGAATCTGTTATTCCGTATATAAAGAAGAGCTGGAAAAAGCTTGCTTTAGGGATTGTTGTTTTGATTGTAGTAGATGCTTTACAATTGATCATGCCTATGGTCATAAAAGGAGCTATTGATGGACTTTCTACGGAAGGTTATCGACAAGCGGACATACTCAAAGCATCTTTCATCATAGTGCTCCTGTCTGTGGGAATGATTATTTTGCGATACCTTTGGAGAATGCTTATCAGTGCCAATGCCTATGTGATAGAACTCGGTCTCAGAAAGAAACTGTACAATCATCTTATGAAATTATCACAAAACTATTTTAATTTTGCAAAAATTGGAGACTTGATGGCATTAGCCACAAACGATTTGAATGCTGTTCGGATGCTATTGGGCATGGGACTGATAGCTGGAGTAGACATAGTGTTTCTCGCTACTGCTTCGTTTATATTTATGGTTTATATCAATTTAAACTTGACCTTGATGGCTATTGTTCCTATGATATTAATTCCTTTTTGTATGAGATATTTTGGTAGTAAACTTCACAATCGTTTTAAACTAGTCCAGGACTCATTTGCAAAACTTTCAGGAATGATACAAGAAAGCATATCTGGTATCAGGATAATCAAAGCTTTCACACAAGAAACGGCAGAGCTAAAAAAAATGCAAGGTTTTTCAAATGATTTTGTCGATCAAAATATCAAAATGGCAAAGATCAGCGGTCTTTTTCATCCATTAAATGGTGTGGTCATCAGTCTGAGTATGATCATCATCCTTGTTCTAGGGGGGCGTTCTGTCATTTTGGGACATATTACTATCGGTGACTATATCGCTTTCTTTTCGTACCTAGGGATGTTGATATGGCCTATGTTTGCTATAGGCTGGATAGTGGATATGTATCAAAGAGGTTCAGCTTCACTAAATAGGCTGAATGAAATATGGGCAACGGCACCGGAAATAATAGATGATATGGATACGGATCACGATATTATTGAAATAATAGGGAGTTTAGAAATAAAAAATCTATTTTTCAGGTACAATACAGCCGTAAAGGAAAACACCTCTGATGAAATCACGCATGAGCATCACAGCGAACAACATCAGAGATGCACTGCGGCTCAAAACCCCACGATATTCAAGGGTATCAGCACTTCAATAAAATCTGGTCAAACATTAGCTATTTGTGGGCGAACAGGTTCAGGGAAAACGACATTTATTGACCTTATTTGTAGAGTATATGACTATGAACCTGCAAAAAATTCTGAAGCTGGCGAATACGGCATTTATATAGATGGGCACGAACTCCGCAAAATACCTTTGAAACTTTTGAGAGAGTCTATTGTCATGGTACCTCAGGACATATTTCTTTTCTCTGATACGATAGCAAACAATATAGCCCTCGGCAATCCTGAAGCGAGCAGAGAAGAGATAGAAAATGCAGCGAAAGCAGCCGCTGTATACAATGATATTATTGAATTTGAAAAAGGATTTGAAACTATCATCGGAGAAAGAGGTGTGACTGTTTCTGGAGGACAAAAACAAAGGATAGCTATAGCTAGAGCCTTGCTCACAAACCCTAAAATATTAATTCTAGATGATGCCCTTTCAGCTGTCGACACAAAAACAGAAAAAGAGATTCTGGGTAATTTGATAAAATTGAGAGGGAACATGAGCAATATAATAATAGCTCACAGAATCTCGGCATTATGTCATGCAGAAAAAATCATAGTACTGCATGACGGAATTATCTCAGAAACAGGAACTCATCAGGAATTACTCAACAGCGGAGGATTGTATCACGAGCTCTACGAAAAACAAAAAATAGAAGAAAGAATTGAGGTGCGAAATGAGTAAAAATCATGAAATGGAACAAGACGAAATACTGGGCAAAATCTATGATAATAAATTATTTAAAAGATTAATATTTTACTTAAAACCGTATATTCTACATATTATAATAGCTTTATTGCTACTGCTGATAAATACTGTAGCAGAACTTTATCTGCCACTTTTGACAAAGCTAGCCGTGGATGAGCATATCATTCCAGATAATAGAGTATTAAAACTCGACAAAGAAATGTTTGAAAGATTCTCAGAAAACGCTGATTTGAAAAAATTTGACTTGTATTACTACAAGGGAAACGAAGCCCAAAGTGATGTCCATATAGTCATTTCTAGCTCAAACCAGGGTTTTATAAATAAAGAATTTCTAAGCGAGCTTCGCTCCAAAGGTTACTATCCTGAGGAAAAATCGGTTATATTTAATTTGGCAGACATTAGAGACGATTTGATATTAAAAATAGAGGGCTTGTACACTCAAATCAGTGAATCACACTGTTATATGACTTTAGGAACTATCTACAATTTACCAGTTCCTGAAATTCTAGCACTCAGAGGTAAATCTATTTCAGTATTAAAAATGATTGGTTTGGTATATCTAGGTATTGTAATCATCAGATTTTTTATTGCCTTTTTCCAATTGGTCATCACTACTATTGCATCTCAAAAGGCGATGCATGACCTTCGTTCTGAGCTTTTTTTTCATTTAGAAAGGATGCCTGTAAGCTTTTTTGATAAAAACCCAGTAGGCAGGCTCGTGACAAGGGTCACAAACGACATACGCGCTATTGATGAAATGTTGACGAGTGGAGTTATTACGATCATTCAAGACATTTTTACCGTGATAGCTATCATGGTTCTCATGCTCATACTAAATTGGCAATTGGCACTAGTTAGTTTTGCAGTATTACCATTTGTGTTTTGGCTGATTACCATTTTTAGGAGAAGAGTTCGAGAAGCATACAGAGCGATGAGAAAGTGGCTTGCCCAAGTCAATGCTACAATAGCAGAACACATTTCAGGAGTGAAGATTATCCAGCTTTTTAATCAATACAGTCATAAAGAAAAGAGCTTTGATGTTTCAAATATCAATTACTATGATGCATCCATGAAACAATTAAAAATATTTGCTATTTTTCGACCTCTCATAGGAGCTTCTAGGCATATTGCTACTGCTATTATCCTCTGGTATGCGGGGGGACAAATTCTACAAAATATAGTTACGATAGGGTTATTTATGGCATTTATCTCGTATATGGAAAAGCTTTATGAGCCAATAAACAATTTTTCCGAGAAGTTTAATATACTACAGGGAGCGATGGCTGGAGCAGAAAGGATATTTGAGCTGATGGACAAGCCGAGAGCTGACTACAGAGAAAATTGTGCTATCTTTGATAATATTGTTAGAAAAGGAGAACCTATCATCGAATTTAAAAACGTCTGGCATAGCTATAGCGAGCCTTCTAGCAAAGAGGCGGATATGCAAAACAATTGGGTTCTCAAAAACATATCATTCAAGGTAAAGCCCGGAGAAAAAGTAGCTCTGGTGGGACATACTGGTTCAGGTAAAACTACGATTGTAAATTTGATTCTAAACATGTATCAAAATCAAATGGGTGATATTTTTATTAATAACAATAATATAAATGAATATAGATTAGATAATCTTCGGGAACATATCGGTATTGTGCAGCAAGATGTTTTTCTTTTTTCAGGAAACATTAGAGATAACATCATTTTGAACAATAAAAACATCACTGATGAACAAGTCAATAAAATCACAGAATATGTTAATGTCGCTAGTTTTATAGATTCTTTGCCAGGAAAGCTAGATGAACCTGTTCAAGAAAGAGGTTCGACTTTTTCAGTAGGACAAAGACAGCTCATCTCATTTGCTAGAGTGTTGGCATATGACCCTGCTATCTTTATTCTTGATGAAGCCACATCCAATATTGATACAGAAACAGAGCTTTTGATTCAGGATGCTATATTCAAAATCATGGAAAATAGAACTTCGATCATCATTGCTCATAGGCTTTCGACTATACAATTCTGTGACAGAATCATTGTAATGCATAAGGGTGAAATAGCAGAAATAGGCTCTCATCAAGAGTTGTTAAAAAATGAGGGTGTGTATTACAATCTTTATCGACTGCAATATGAGACTGTCGGATAAATGTCCAGCTTGTTAAACACCGTCAATCGCAAACCACACAAAGCCATTTCCCGATAAATGAAAAGAGGTATAAAATATGAGTAATCTAATGATGAGTGTCTCTGGTATCAGAGGGATATTTGGTAGGGACATAAATGCTGAAAATGTCATGAAATTTGCCGCAATATTTGGTTTTTTTCAAAAAGAAAGACATGCTCAGAAATCTTCACCTGTAGAAAAAAAGAAACGAGGCACTGTTTCTAAAACTCCAAGGATAAAAATTTTAGTAGGGCGTGATTCTAGAACTACAGGAGATATTCTTGCCCATGCTGTGATGGCTGGGCTTTTCAGCGTAGGTGTTGATGTAGTATGGCTGGGTATAGTCGCAACCCCTACTTTGCTACTGAGTGTAAAAGAGACCAACGCTCAGGGTGGGATATGTATTACAGCTTCTCACAATCCTGCTCAGTGGAATGCTATGAAATTTGTGGATGCTAACGGTATGTTCTTGTTTCCTGATGTGATAGAGGAACTTTTTATCCTGCTTTTGGCTCCGATTTGTTCAATTCCTTTTGATAAAAGGTATTTTCAAACAAAATGGGATGAAATAGGTACAAAATATGATGATTTTAATGCGACATCTAGGCATTTACAAAAAATTTTTAGCCTGCCATACATCGATAAAGATAAAATACGTAAAAAGAAATACAAAGTGGTACTAGATTCTGTAAATGGTGCAGGGGGAACAATCTCTCCGAATCTTTTGAGAGAGCTTGGTTGTGAATTGATCGAAATTAATAGTGAACCTTCTGGTTGTTTTGCCCACGACCCCGAACCTCTTGCAAAAAATTTATCACAAATTTGCCATGAAGTAAAAAAACATAATGCGGATATCGGTTTTGCTACAGATCCAGACGTAGACAGACTAGTGATTATTGATAATAATGGAGAATGTATTGGTGAGGAATATTCGCTCTTGTTGGCGACAAAATTTGTTTTAAGACACAAAAAAGGTGACATCGTCACTAATCTTTCTACATCTATGGCGATAGAGGATATCGCAAACGAGTTTGGTGTGCGAGTTTTTAGGACACCGATAGGTGAAATCAATGTGAGCAAAGCTATGATAGAACAAAATAGTCCTATTGGTGGTGAAGGTAACGGAGGTATCATTTGTCCTGATGTAAATTATGCGAGAGATGCTATCACCGGAATGGCTTTGATTTTGAGCTATATGTCTGAAACAGAGAAAAGCATTTCTGATCTAGTGGGAACAATACCAAAATATTTTTTTGCAAAAGACAAAATTGAGATATGTGCCGAAGAAATGGACTTGTTTATGAAAAGGGTCATCGAAAAGTTTAAACACTTAAAAATGGATACGACTGATGGGATAAAAATTTTTTATAACAAAGCCTGGGTACATATCAGAAAGTCAGGCACAGAGCCTATTATCAGAGTGTATGCAGAAGCTGAAAATGAGGAGATGGCACAGCTTTTGTGCCAAGAGGTGCTGTCTTTATAGGATTTTGGGTGATGTAACATATCCAAGGACAAGTCCCCTCCGAAAAGTCGAAAAATAACCTATTTCTGTAGGGAACGCATTTATTCGTTCCTTATATATCCTTGATACATAATATGTTACGGAACGAATAAATGCGCCCCCTACATCAAATAGGGTTTTCGGAGGGGACACCTACGGGTAAAATATATTTTTTTAATTTCCTAAGGTCGCCACCATTACTGCTTTTATTGTGTGCATACGGTTTTCAGCTTCGTCCCAAACAACAGACTGTTTGCTCTCAAAAACCTCTTCGGACACTTCCATCTCAGGGATTCCGAATTTTTCATGAACATCGCAGCCTATTTTTGTTTCAAGGTTATGAAAAGCAGGTAGACAATGCATAAATATAGTTTCTGACTTTCCTGTTTTTTTCATCAACTCTTTATTGACTTGATAAGGTTTGAGGAGTTTTATTCTTTCTTCCCACGCACTTGCTGACTCACCCATAGAAAGCCATACATCAGTATAAATCACATCTGCATTTTTTACACCAGTATCTATATTATCAGTTATCAAAATTTTTGCCTGTGTTTCTTTTGCGATATCGAGGCATTTCTCTACCAAAACATTATCCGTAAAAAGACTTTTGGGAGTGACTATCCTAAAGTCCATGCCCATTTTTGCTGCACCTATCATAAGAGCATTTGCCATATTATTTCTACCATCACCTACATAGACAAAAACCATGTCTTTCAGAGGTTTATTGATGTGTTCTCTAGCCGTGAGAAAATCTGCGAGGACTTGTGTAGGGTGGTCTTCATTTGTCAATCCATTCCAAACAGGTACGCCTGCATAGGCGGCCAAGGTTTCCACGATATTTTGCCCAAAACCACGATATTGAATCCCATCATACATACGTCCCAATACGCGAGCAGAATCTTTTACAGATTCTTTGTGTCCAAACTGCGAACCACTGGGACCTAGATATGTCACATGTGCACCCTGATCAAAAGCAGCTACTTCAAAGGCACATCGCGTACGTGTAGAATCTTTTTCAAAGATCAAAGCAATGTTCTTTCCTTTGAGCCTTTGTTGTTCGGTTCCAGCATATTTTGCCTTTTTAAGGTCAGCTGAAAGGTCGAGTAAGTAGAGAATTTCCTTTGGTGAAAAATCCAAAAGAGTTAAAAAATGACGATTTCTTAAATTAAAAGCCATACAAAGCTCCTATATTATTTTTTTAAAGATCAAGGAAAAAATAATGATGCATAAAGTCAAGTGATTTTTGTCAAGGTATTGATTATTCTTTTGCTGCGCCGATCATTGTGGAGTGGGAATGTTATATTTGTCATCAAAAAAACCTTTAATAAGATTATCAACAAATTCTTTGTCTTGAAGCAGTTCATTGATAGAAAGTATAACAAGTTTTGTAGATTCATTGAATATAGAAGTAGCTACATAAAAGGGTTGTGGGAACAAATCAACTTCATAGAAATCAATAAATTGCTTGTTTACATCATCCAAATTCTTTAAAATATTCATTGCAGCTATCCTTTCTTCTAGCACAAAAGCAACTGACTGATCCAACAATTTTTGAAAGCTTTCAAAATTATCATTTGAATAATGTATAGTCAATCCTGCTCTTCGCAACTCTATTTCGTATGGATATTGTGCATGTGAACCAATGATGTACGTTCTTAAATCACTCAAAGAATGGATCTCAAGATAATCATGAAGCCTTTTATCATAAAAAACTTTATGTGTGGCTGTGTATAGAGTGTCAGATATTAGAATGCGATTTGACATATTTCTAGGCCTGATATACGGAAAGATGAGAACATCAGCCTCTTCATCAATCAATTGCATCGCGTCTGCAAGGGTTATATACTCGTACACAAAATCAATATTGAGTTTTTTCATGATACTATCCATCAGATAAAAACTCAGATTGTTGTTGTCTTCAGGTGTAGAAAAAGGTTCATATGGAATGAGTTTTACCTTTGTCGCACTTAAAAATGACATACAAAAAAACAAACAAAAGATGATCATAAATCTTTTAAAAAACATGGCTTCCTCCATTTTAAAATGATATAAATATCTGATAGAAATTAAAAATATATTGAGCCTTTTTTCATTGCTCTTGAGTTCTCCATTTTTTGTGAACCCAAAACCAGCATTGAGGGTAACTAGTTATATATTCTTCTATGTATTTATTTATTTGCTTTGTTATATTTAGTATATTTTCTTTATTATACAATGAATGTTCGTATATGAGGGGTTCATGAAAAATAATATTATGTTTCCCGTTTTTATCTCGTAGGTCAAAAGCCATGATTATAGGTGTCTTGAATTTTATAGCAAGCTGTGCTACTGATGTATAAGATTTTGTCGTATGTCCCAAAAATTCAATCTCTGTGCCTTGCTTTTGAGCGTACTGATCTACTAGTATTGCCACAACTTTGTTTTTTTGAAGCTCTGACAAGATAGCTTTTAAAGCATTTTTCATCTCTATTGTTGCAATACCAAAAGACTCCCTCTTATTTTTTAGGAAAGAGTTAAAAAGATTATTCCTTTGATTTTTTACTACCCCAGATATTTTGAGAAATTCTTTTGCCAGTAAACGAGCTCCTATTTCCCAGTTGCAAAAATGAGCAGACGCTACGATCACACCTCTTCCTAGAGCTAGAGCACTGTGTACGTATTCTATGTTTACTAGTTCTATTTTATCTCGAAAGTATTTTTCGTCAAAAATAAAGACTTCTGCTACTGTAACAGCAAGCTCTGAGTATATATTTTGGGTCAACATTTTTATTTCTTTTGTATTTTTGTGCGGAAAACAAAGCTTTAATTGTCTAACGACAGTGCTTTTTCTAATACCGATGATGTATCCTAAAAAATAAAAAAGAAATTTTAATACGGATAATGTGATCTGATATGGTAATAATTTAAAAATGTTTATTGTAAACCAAAAGAGGCAAAATTCAAAAAAATCTTTTAGATATTTCATGAAATAATGTTTTAACCTATTCGCTATTTTATATGATTTGGGAATAACTGGTCTTTGATCTTTAATACTTCAGCTATTGTGTACAAAGACCCTGTGATGATTATCATATCTTTTTTGAGCGAAAAAGAGTCTTCATTATTTATTGTGATATTTTGGACATTTGAGATACATTTTTTTACAGAAGCTATTAGATCATCATCAGCAAAATATGTTGTATTCGTGGAAATAGCTACATCAATCTGCTCTTGTATATCAGCTGCCCTGTCAGAAGGATTTTTTGATATATATATAGTTTCCGCAACAGAGCAAATTTCTTTTATCATTTTATCTAGAGCTTTATCTCGGAGAATTGACACTAAAAAGTGGTATCTGTAGTTTGGGAATATTTCTTTGATATTTTTTATTAAGACAGACACCCCCTCTTCATTGTGAGCTCCATCTATTACCACAATTGGGTCCAAAGATAAGACTTGGAGCCTCCCTTGCCAGTTTACATTTATGAGTGCTTGCCTGATTTTTGAAAATTCATTTTGTGAGTACATATTCGTTTTAGCTATAGAATTACTTGTATTAAATGTGGTTTTGTATTCTTTTTTTATGAACTGTAGATAAACAAAAAGAGCAGTAAGAGCTAAAGATGCGTTATTTGCCTGATGACTTCCCAGCAGGTTTAGCTTTAAATCGTTTAACTCTATCTCATATTCTGGAAAACAATAATCAAAAGTGCATCCTTTTACAGATGAAGTTACATTTTTCACAAAGAAATCCCTATTTAATATGTAATATGGAGCATCTTCAATTTTAGCTTTATTCAGTATCACATTCAAAGCATTTTCTGGCAGGGCTCCTAAAACTAAAGGTGTCTTTTTTTTTATGATACCAGCTTTTTCAGAAGCAATTTTTTCAATAGTATCACCCAGTGTTTTCGTATGATCAAATGAGATAGAAGTGATGACTGTCACAGTAGAATTGAAAAGATTTGTTCCATCAAGTCTGCCTCCTAAACCTACCTCAATAATGGAGGAGTCTATCTTTTTATCTACGAAAAGTTTAAAAGCTAGTGCCGTAGTTATTTCAAAAAACGATGCCTCTGTTTCATCAAAATGCTCGCTATAAATAGAATACAGCTCCATTAATTCAGCGTGTGTGATTTCTGTACCATTTATCCGAAATCTTTCTGCATAGTCTACTAAATGAGGTGATGTGTTGAGCCCTGTAGTGTGTCCGAGAGAGAGCAACAGACTCTCCAAAATAGCCGAAGTCGAGCCTTTGCCATTCGTACCAGCTATGTGGATTCCTTTCAGTTTACGCTCAGGATTACCCACCTTATGCAGGATGTCGTACATCCTCTCAAGTCCCAATTTCACATTGGTCGAATGACGCTCATATATGTGTGTTAAAAAGCTATTGTAATCCATCAAGTATACAATCCTCTCATTGCCCCCCTAAAATGATATATCATTCACATATTTTAGTACACCACTAGTAGAATGTCTATTCCATTATTCACTAGTCAATGTGTGGTCAGGAAATCTGCCAATATTATTGCATACGACAGTCACTTCAAGTGTTTCAGCATCCACCATGATAGTATACTTCCCTTGCTCGGGGCATTGGATATGAGCTGTTTTGAGGTATCTAGTCCTCGTCAAATCATCTACCGTGCCTGTAAATAAATGATCTCTATCTCTCATATACTGCTCCGCTGCAGCTTTGACTTCTTTCATATTGTTGATACATTCTTCTGTCTTTTCTCGCGTTCTTAAATCAAAGAATTGAGGTAAAGCAAGAATAAAAACAAGTCCTAAAAAAAATAATAACGCAAATACTTTGTAAATACCTTTTCCAAACTGATTTGACATAATAAATACTCCTTAATAAAATTATCTACATATACAAAAAAAAACTGTGATATAAGCCAAGCTTTCTTTGCTTTGTGGCATTATTTTTGATTCCAACAAACTGTAGGAGCTTTAAAACACTTATGCACACTCATACAATCAAAGGGAACAGACGAATCAAACTACTCCGCCACAACAGTCAGTTTCTATAAAAAAAACAACCAACGCGACAGTCCCTTATTATGAATAAAAAACACTTTTCAAAAAACAAAAAAAGGGTGACCTGTTTTACTTAATCCCCTACGAGTTTCCTATATTCATCGGATGAGAGCATTTTTTCGATCTCATCTTTGTCTGAATATCTGATTTTAATCAACCATCCATCTTCATGAGGTGATTTGTTTATTAAATCAGGTGTGTCGTGTAAATCTGTGTTTATCATATCGACTTCACCTGAAATGGGAGAATAAATATCTTCCACTGTTTTTACCGCTTCCAGCGAGCCCATTGGGTCTCCTATCCTCAAAAGATCACCTACTTCTGGTAATTCTACATGGACTATTTCACCCATTTCTCTTTGAGCGTAGTCGGTAATCCCTACATAGGCAAACTCACCTTCTATTCTCACCCAATCGTGATTTTCCGTATATCGATATCCATCTAATACTTCCATTCTGCCTCCGATATTATCAAGTTGATGACATGATTTTTTTTGCAGGTTTTTGTGTCAAGCAATATTTATATATTATGCATTTAATTTTTGTACTAAATTAATAAAAGACTGTTTCAGAACTCTCACAGGGTTATCTTTTTAAAGTGTATATAATCAATCTGTCCGCAACTGCTTGTGCAAAATCTGAGATTTTTTCGACACCTTTTATGTAATATTTAAAATGATTTTTTTCAGCAAGCTCGATGTTTGATTGATAAAGCTCTGTCTTTATTTTCTCAGCTATATCATCAGCTTCTTTTTCATAATACAAAACTTTGTTTACATGATTGGGAACGTCATGAATGTTATAGAAATATGATCTTACTGATTTGCTGAGCTCTTCTACACTGTGTGAAGAGGTGATTGCTAAATCCTTGAAACCATCATTCAAAATCTCAGGAATAAAAGGTTTTTCAATGAGCATGTCAATAATGATTTCTTTGATCTGGTCTATTACTTCATCAGTCCCTTCTAGGATTGCCAAGACATCAGCTCTATTTTCAGGTATCAAAGTATGTGAATAAACATACTTTTCTATTTGAATCCTCAGTTCATCTGCTATTTTTTCGTTTTCTCTCACCTTGTTTACTTTTATTTCACAATCGTTCATCTTTGACAAAATAAATAGCTTTATGAACTGTTCAAATAATATCCCACATTCTGAAGTAATATTTAGAAACTGATCAATCTTTAATTCTAAATCATAAATGTTTTTTAACAAAATCATTTTAACTCCTATTTTTTTTAAAAAAAGCAAGAAACAAAGTTTCACAAACCTTCTTGAAAACAAAAATTTTAAACTCTCTTTTTAGTCAATGAAAAAATTCATGTGAATAGTAAAAATTGCTTGACAAAATAGCGGTCTTTAATAATCTGTGTAGTGTGAATATCGCTATTAGGAGATACGTATGCTAAAAATAAGTGAATTGAGTAAAACTTATGAAGATGGAAACCTTGCGTTAAATAATCTCAATTTAGAAATAAAACAAGGGCAAATATTTGCTTTGTTAGGTGCGAATGGTGCAGGTAAATCAACCACTATAAATATCATCTGCGGTTTTATCTCTCCCAGCAAGGGAGATGTTTCAATAGAGAACATTTCTTTGAGAGAAAATCCTTTGAAATTAAGAAGCAGAATAGCTTATCTCTCAGAAAACGTCATGCTTTATGATAATTTTACAGGCTATCAAAATTTAAAATTCTTTGATGAAATAGCTGGTAAAAAACACAAAAAAAAAGAACTGGAACAGGTTTTAGTAGGAGTCGGTCTACAAGAAGACTTTATCCATAAAAACATTTCAAAATACTCAAAAGGGATGAGGCAAAAGGTTGGTATAGCCATAGCTTTGGTAAAGGACACCCCTCTATTCTTGCTCGATGAGCCATTCAGTGGGCTTGACCCAAAGGCTGCTTTTGACTTTCAAACACTACTGTACAAACTGCGTGATGAAGGGAAAACTATTTTTATGTCTACACATGACATTTTCAGGGCAAAAGAAATGGCTGATGTGGTGGGGATTATGAAAGGCGGTCAGCTAGTCATGACGATGACTAGGTCAGAACTAGAAAGTGAAGATCTAAATAGGATTTATCTAGATTATATCGAGGACAGGATAGAAAAGACCGCATCCAGTCCACTAGCATCCAAAGACAATGAAGATTTTTCTACATAGGTGCAAAAATGTTAAAAACTTTACTAAAACACGAAATCCAAAATCTGCTAAAAAGTAGACGAATATATTGGACAGTGGTGATGTTTCTATTGCTGTTTGGTATCGTTTTTATTATCAGAGTGATAGACTATCAAAGGCAGGTAAATCAATACATTGCTGATGTTCACTTTAATGAAGGACAGCTGCAAAACGCTCAAAATCATAGCTATATAAATCCTAGAGCAATACAGCAACCCATCATCTTTTCTATTTACAACCAAGGGTTCAAGATAGCACGAGTCATCAACATCAGGTTTTTTGCTCCTATTACACAAACCATTTCGCTCAACGAACAGAACAATAAATTTTACAATGAGAATACGCAGCTGGATATTACATTTCTCGTTACCTTCTTTTTGTCGCTGTTTATCTTATTAATATCTTATGATAGTGTGAATGGAGAAAAGCGTGTAGGTACATTGCGAATAATGATGACATACCCGCTTAAAAAGCAAAGCTTTATATTAAAAAAGATACTTGGTATTTTTATTTTTGTTGCTTTTACTTTTACGTTACCTTATTTTCTCAGCCTTGTCAGCCTTATGCTCATTTATGCCAATTTGCTGACAATAAACTTCTTTTTAAGTAGTTTTTTTTATTGGTTTTTGGTGATACTATTTATTTTCTTTTTCAGCTTGCTTGGAGTTTTTTTATCGACATGCACATCAAACCCAAACCGTTCACTCGTGTACTCTTTACTTGTTTGGATACTCATGAGTATCATCCTGCCCATCAGCTGGGAATATATAATTTCTCCAAAACTTTACAATGACAGATTGAATTTTTTAAACCAAGTTTATAGAGATAAACATTTGCAAGCCTATCGGATTATGTATGAAGATGTTCCAGATGACGCCAGAGCTTCGGGAGCATATATGTATCACAATGGTGGAACATTGCATGACATTTCTATTTGGTCGACACCAGATACTTATGAGAAACACTATCGTTTTCAAAGATATGCATATGAAAAATATTTCCCAGCTTCTCGTGAAACGGAACAAGCTGTGGATGATATTTATAGAAAGAATATTAGTATAGAAAATATAAAAAACTGGGTATTCTTTTTCAACCCTATCGTACTTTTCAACAATCTCAGTATGAAAATTACGGGTAATTCGAGAGAAGACCACCTAAAGTTCCTCCAAGATAGTCGAGGTGTCCGAGATGAGCTTGTTGTCCTGGGTGAGAGAGAAGGCTGGTTATTTGATTATCGATTTTTTGCGATGTATGCTGATGATAGTAACCTTTCAGATTTTTGGGAAGTATGGGAGGCTCTCGATGGAGATATGGATGGATTGATGGCATGGCATGATGAAATAGTGAGCACAGCAGAAGAATACGAGATGGTTTTACCAGTTTTTCGTAAATACCAGCAACCGATATATACATTTGGTGAGATATTTTCTAGGATATCAATGTATTTAGTCCTATTTGTAGTGAGCATTTTAGTTCTGTGGCTCTTGATATGGCAGAAATTTTTAAACTATGATGTGAGGTGAGAAATGAATAAGATTTTGTTTATTAAAGACATAAAACTTTTATTGAAAGACCTAAAATTTCAAATATTTTTTTTGATACTGGTCGCATTGTTCATTCTTTCGGCTATCAGCAGTGCTGTCACCTATCAAAACCAGTTAGAAGAGTTCCAAACAAGTTTAAATTATCACAGCGAAATAATAAATGATGGGCAAAGCACGCAACTGATAAATATGTTGAGTAGCGGATATATCTTGAATGTAAATAGTAGACCATCGCCAGCACTACTGTTCAATAGCTATGACACCTTTCCAGACAAAATCCAGAGTGGAGTAGTGTTTTATACTCCAGAATTTGGAAATTTTGGTTCTGAAAGAAAAGAAGTATTTCGCTTGAATTGGTTTTTTATACTCGGCATATTGTCAGGTTTTATCATGTTGATCATGAGTTTTGAGGCGATTTCTCAAGAAAAACGAGCTGGCACTCTAAGGCTAGTGTCTATATATGGATTTAAAAGACAAGCTATTTTATGGCATAAATATCTATCTTATATGCTACTATACATGATTATCATCGTTCCACCGGCACTAATCTCAATGGTTTTATTCTTTGCTTTGACAGGGACTTGGACGGTTGCTTTTATGCTAAAATTCTTTTTAATACTTTTGATTTCTTTGCCTTTTGCTTCTTTTTTTGTACTGCTTGGGATATTTATCTCGATGTCAAAGAACTATCGTAATGCTGTGGTACAGATAGTCTTTATTTGGCTTTTGTTTGTTATCATTATTCCGCAGTCAGCGAATATCATAGCAAAACAACTTTCTCCAGTCAAGACGACTATAGAATACTCTAGTATTGAAAATCAAGCATGGAATGATGAATGGAACATTTGGGGTGATGAATACACGCATCAAGTGCGAGGTAATGGCTCTATTCAAGATGGTTTGCGAGCAAAGGCGGTCTATGCTAGCGATGAAAAAAGAAACCTGATGCATCAAAAGGAACTTGATGACTACAAAAGACAAACATTATTGATCCAAAATATTTCGAGTGTTTCTCCTTTTACTCAGTTTGAAAGAATATCTGAAATTGTGTTTGATAAAGGTTTTTATTTGTTCAATTTCCAACAAGAAACAGCAAAACGCACTATAAATCAAATCAGAAATTTGATGATAGAACAAGATGCCAGAGACGAAACATCATTGAATCTTTTTTATTCATGGGCTAGTGGTGATGGTGGAAATATTCAGCATTACGGAATGACAACATTTTCTACAAATCTTTTCGAGTATCCAGACATGCTATTTGTTACTGAAATTATCACAGACGATGCTGTTTTTAAAACGGTAAAGTTTTTATTGAGACTATTGCCTATATTAATTTTTAATGTAGTATTAGTATTGTTATCTGTCTTTAAACTAGAGAAATTGGATATTAGATGAAACGTGATACAAATGCCCCCAATCGGTAAATTGGCACAATCCCGTAGGAGTCCCCTCAGAAAAGTCGAAAAGTAACCAATTTCTGTAGGGAACTCCGATCGACGACAAATCAGCACCCAATTTCAAATCAAGAAACCCGCACCCAATCTCGTATTCTGAGTCCTTCCCTGTACGGCTCCTGTACCGATCCCTAAAATAAGCAGGATAGAAGCGGGAAAAGCACAATAGGGTACGACACTTGTCGTAGCCACTCCGAGCTCCGCTATGTTTTTGAAATATAAATGCTCTATTGTCTTTTCTTTTCTTTTTCTTGTTGACAGAAATCAGCTCGAATTTAGGCTTGCATCAAAATATTTTTTTTGGAGATATCATGATGAAAAGTTTTTTAGTATTCACAATGTGTATCGTTTGTATGCTGGGGTGTGCAGCAACCGCTCGGAATGCACAGGTTGACGTTTTATCACTTCTGGAAGGTGATTTTCGAGAAAGTATGTTAAAAGGAAACACATTGTTTAGGTCAGGAGCGTATGAAGAAGCCCTTCCTGAGCTACTTGATTATTGGCAGAGCAATAGAGACGATTTCAATGTTACCTTTGCTATTGCACAGTGTTATAGCCAGATTGGTAAAGCGGAATTAGCAGGAAAGTTTCTAGTAGAGACTATCAAACATTATGCATTTGAGTTGTCTACAGAGCAGTTAGAAACGGCGTTTTCTAATGTATACGAAGATGATGTTTTTGCAGGATACTTAGCTCAGGTTAAAGAACACAATGAAAGCCTACAAAACAATCGTGGAACAGTGGGTTATATCACGGCACCCACAAAACTCAGATACAGAACAGTTCTACCCCAAAACTACGATCCATTAAATGAGTATATCGTGCTCATCTTTATGCATGGTCACGGTGGCAGCATGCTTAATTTTGCCTCTTACTCACCAATTTTACAGGAAAACAATATTATCTTTATCCAGCCACAAGGTCCCTATCCATGGGAGATGGCACTTGGTCGAAGTGCATCGTTTAGCTGGGGCGTGATGGACATTGATGAAAGTGAAGATTATGAGTCAGGAAATTTTAGCTGGGCATTGACAACTGATTTCATAATGCAGCTGAATAAAGAGCTTCGAGAAAAATACAATGTAAAATCACTCTACTTGTCAGGTTTTTCGCAAGGAGGAGGACAATCACTGAGCATCGGTCTCCGCAATCAAGATGCTTTTGATGGGCTTGTCTGCTTTGGAGGGGCGTTATGGGCTTTTGATGACGATGAGTTGTTACCACCAAATGAGGGTGTCTCCGTTCTCATCGTGCACGGAGAAACAGATATGGTCGTCAGCTTTGATTCTGGAGTGGATGCTTATAATAGGCTAAAAGAGCAGGATTATGATGTTCATTTGCAAACCTTCGATGGTGCACATACTATTCCTCGAGAAGTATTTATAAAGTCAATCGAATGGATTTTAGAAAATTAAAATCATTGTTTGCCTTTCCACGAGACACTCACCTTTCGACATTTGATTATAATACAAAAATCCCCTCGTGAATAGTTGCGCGGGGGGATATTAATTTGACCATAGGCGTATTATGCAAGGCATCCATATAATAAATTTAGGAATATTGTTTGTTATGTTACTTTTCGGCATTTTAGCAGTGTTGTGGAGCATGGTCTATGTTAACAAAAAAAAACGGAATAAAGTCGCGAACAGTAATAGAAAATTCAGAAAAAAGACTCAGCAAACTGAAGAAGACATGATCATGAAAAACATGCTTGAAAGTATAAATTATAATAATAATTCACTAGAATTTGATATAAATCCTGACAATATTCTTCAGTTAAAAGCAGGGAAAAAAGTTTTAGAAGATATATTAAAAGCAGGCATTAAGGTTTTCGATAAAAAAGATGTCTATGATATGCTGACAAAGATAGATTGCCTAATAAAAGAAAAAGAGAATAACATTTCTCCAGCACTACGTAAATAGCAGAGTATACGACTGATAGATAACGGAGCTTTATTCTGTAGCATTGATCACCAGTCGCAATGCACAATCGACATAGGAAAAAAATGAATGATTTTAGATTAGTATCAAGGTATAAACCTACAGGTGACCAGCCTGAGGCTATAAAAGAATTGTCACAAAACATCGTGCAAGGAAACAAATATCAAATATTGCTAGGTGCTACAGGTTCTGGCAAAACCTTTACTATAGCAAACGTAATTCAAAATGTAAATAAACCCACATTGATCATGTCACACAACAAAACCTTGGCAGCTCAGCTTTATGGAGAGTTTAAGCAACTTTTTCCCGATAATGCAGTAGAATATTTCATAAGCTATTATGATTTTTATCAGCCAGAAGCTTATATCCCGGGCAAAGATATATACATAGACAAAGATTTTGATATAAACAAACAAATAGAAATGCTCCGCTTGCGAGCAACTACCTCTCTATCTGAGAGATCTGATGTGATCATCGTAGCGAGTGTGTCATGTATCTATGGTCTTGGGATACCTGATGACTATAGAGAAACGGCATTGTTTCTCAAAAAAGGTCAAATAATAGATCATCAGGAATTGATGTTGAAGCTGATAGCAGGGCACTATGGGAGAAATGACGTAGTTTTTGAAAGGGGTAATTTTCGTGTCAGAGGCGACATCATAGATATATATCCTGCTTATTTAGAAAATTCAATCAGAGTGACTTTTTTTGGTGATGAAATCGAGAAACTTACTCGGATAAATCCTATCAATGGACACATCATCGAAGAAGTAGATCAGTACCCAATTTACCCAGCAAATCATTTTGTGATGTTTGAATCAAGAAAAGAAAAAGCTATATGCTCAATCCAGAATGAAATGAATGAACAGATAAAATATTTTCTTGATACAAACAAACTCGTAGAAGCTCAGAGAATAGAACAACGGACAATGTTTGATATCGAAATGATAAAGGAAATAGGTTATTGCTCAGGAATAGAAAACTATGCCAGACATTTTTTAGGGTCAAAAAAAGGCGAGCCACCATATTGTCTATTTGATTATTTTCCCAAAGATTTTTTATTAGTAATCGACGAATCACACGCTAGTGTGCCACAAATTAGAGCTATGTATGGTGGAGACTATACTAGAAAAAAAAATCTAGTAGATTATGGATTTAGATTACCCTCTGCTTTTGACAATAGACCCTTAAAATTTGATGAATTTGAAAAACATATTCCTCAGGTTATTTTCGTATCTGCGACACCGGGAGATTATGAGCTTGAAAAAACAAAGGGAATCGTTGTTGAGCAAGTCATCAGACCTACTGGTCTAGTGGATCCTCTTATTGTCATTCGGCCTGTTAGTTCACAGGTGGATGACGTGATACACGAAATAAATATCCGAACAAAAAAGAAAGAGAGAATTTTGATAACGACTATTACTAAAAAAATGTCAGAAGATTTGTCAAAATACTTAAAAAATGCTGGAATAAAATCAAAATATATGCATAGTGAGGTTCAAACCATTGAAAGGTCAAAAATTATTAGAGAATTAAGGCTTGGCGAAATCGATGTCATAGTAGGAATAAATCTACTGCGAGAAGGTCTTGATCTGCCAGAAGTATCTTTAGTAGCTATACTAGACGCGGATAAAGCTGGTTTTTTGAGGTCAACTCGTTCATTGATTCAAACAGCAGGAAGAGCTGCAAGGCATATTAATGGAACAGTGGTATTTTATGCAGATGAAATCACTCAAGCTATGAAAGAAACAATAGATGAAACAAATAGAAGGCGTAGTAAACAAATCGAATATAACAAAAAATATGGCATTACACCGAGACAAATTGAAAAAAGTATGGAAGAGATTATTCAATCGACTTCAGTAGCAGACGGATATGCGGAATTTGAAATAAATATGAAAGGAAAAAGTGTAAAACAGAATAATATAGACGAATACCTAAAAATAGATACTAAAGAAGATTTAATAAAATTGCTTAAAAAAGATATGAAAAAAGCTGCAAGTCAGCTAAATTTTGAGCTTGCTGCGGACCTGAGAGATAGAATTATCGATTTAGAAGATAACTGAAAAAAGCATATTATGCGACATCCTTTAAAAAAATATACTTTTGGCATATAGATTGCTACATAATAAACAAATAGCAAAAACAGGAGGAAAAAAATGCTATCAGATATTTTGTTTAACAGGACCATCGTTCCAGATCTTGAAAAAAGTATGGATGTCTATTCTTTACGTCAAAAGACTATTAGTAACAACATTGCAAATGCGATGACTCCTGGTTATAAAGCGTTAAAAGTTGATTTCGAAGAGGAATATAAAAAGAGTTTGAACCCAAACTCATTGAGAGGTCACAGAACAAATGAGAATCATCTGCCTTTGGGCTCAAAAAGTTTTAGTCAAATCAAACCTGCTGTCGATTTTAAAGAAGACTCTTTGAATGACACAGGGGTGAACAATGTAGATATTGACAAAGAAATGGCTGAAATGGCAGAAAATATGCTACGATATGAGATGAGCACAAGACTCATCGGAAAAAAATTCTCAAATATCAGAGGCGCTATTAGAGGGAGGTCCTAATGTTACCAACTACAGGAATAAATAGATCATTGTTTGCATCAATGAACATCAGTGCAGAAGGTCTTTCTGTCCAAAGAACAAGGATGAATAAAATCTCGGAAAATCTTGCAAATGTAGATACAACAAGGACAGAGAATGGTACTCCATACAGGAGACAAATAGTACAAATAGAGCGAGGAAGAAAAGGTGAGCAATTTGCTGATATTTTTGAAAATCCTCGCATAGAAATGAACGAATCAGTTGATGCTCATTTTCCAGCTCAACCATTTAAGCACATCGTAGAACACCCAAAATATGGTGTTCATGTTAGTGGGATTATTGAAGACCCTTCACCATTTAGAATGGTGTATGATCCAGCTCATCCGGATGCAAATGAAGATGGGTATGTAGCCATGCCAAATATAAATCCTGTTCAAGAAATGATAGATTTGATCACAGCTTCTAGGAGCTATGAGGCAAATGTCACCGCACTGAATACAGCAAAAGATATGGTCAGGAACGCTTTAAAAATATGAATTTTGCTTTACCTAGGAGGAAACAGTGGCTATAAACGTAACTAATAATTTTGTAAACTCTCAAATGTCATCAATACAAAAATTTCATAATATTTACAAAAAAAATATTGACGAAAAAGTGCCCACTCCAAAGAATAACGCTCTTGGAAACAAGGATGCATTTATGCTATCTAACGCAGGAAACTCAAACAACGATATGCGTGAATACCTCACTTTGGATGAGAAAAAAGTATTAAAAGAAGTGTTTGGAGATTTTGAGCTTGACAAAAATAGTGCTACTCCATATAGTGGTACGAGGAATATTGATTTCTTAAAAGGAATCCAGATAGATATGAGATTATAAAAAGGAGATATTATGTTAGATCCGAGATTGAGTGCGATAAACCAATTGACTAGTGTAGGGCAAACGACACCTGCACCAAAATCAGGAAACACATCAGGGGTTTCATTTAATGACACATTAAAAAGCTATATAAATGAAGCAAATGATTTACAAATTAAAGCAGACAGAGATGTCCAAAGAATGATTGCGGGCGAAGAAATTGATGCTCATGAAGTGATGACAGCGGTGGAAAAAGCAAATATGAGCTTTGAAATGGTGATGGAAATAAGAAACAAGATGTTAGAAGCATATAGAGAAGTGATGAAAACAGGAATGTAGTATTTGCGAGGGCTCAATTTTTATATAGGGAGTATGATGTGAATAAAAAGGGTATGCTAAAGGGAATATCATGAAAGAAAACTTTCAGCATGTATGGGAAAAGATTAAAGAAGTTTACAATAGGATGGAGCTACGTCAAAGGTTGATGATAGCTATTCTACTAGCAGTGACTTTTGGAATACTGATATGGATGATATCATGGAGTGGAAAGACAGAGTATGGATTGTTGTTTTCGCGTCTTACAGCAGAAGATGCACAACGCACCATCACTAGATTGAGTGAAATGAGCATTCCGTACAGATTGCGAGAAGAGGGTACTAGTATCTTTATTCCCGCAGAAAAAGTGTACGAGACTAGGATTGCATTGGCACAAGATAACATAGGTGCTAGAAATCACGGGGTTGGGTTTGAAATATTTGATAGAACCACTCTGGGTACTACTGAGTTTGTTCAGAGAACTGTAAATTGGCGAAGAGCAATGGAAGGCGAGTTACAGCGAACCGTAGCCTCGATAAATGGTGTTGAAAGTGTCCGTATTCACCTAAACTTCCCCCAGGAAAGACTGTTCAGAGAAGATCAAACTGAGCCGACTGCTTCTGTAGCATTACGCCTGAGCAGAAGACTAAATGAAAATCAAATACTAGGAATCACAAACCTCATAGCATCAGCCGTAGATGGACTTGATGCAAACAATATCACTATCATAGACCAAGATGGACGAATTTTGACAGAAAACAACCAAGATAGCATTGTCGGTCTGTCAAACCAACAGATGAGAATACAACAGCAATACGAAAATAGACTCAGAACTGATATACAAACGATGCTTGATGATTTGCTGGATGTAGGGAACTCAGTAGTCAGGGTGAGTGCAGTGGTAAATTTTGACCAGATAGAAACTACGACAGAGATGTTTGATCCTGATGGTCAGGTAGTACGTTCTGAAGAGATCCAGATGAACAATACTACAAATCTCAGAGACAGTCTTTCGGTGATGAATGAGCATCAAATAACGAATTACGAAATTAGTTCCACCATTCAAAGAAGAATCAATCAAATAGGGGATATTAGAAGGCTTACAGTAGCAGTGAGTGTAAATTATCGAACTAATAGAGTGATAGAAAATGGTAGAGAAACTATAGAATACATAGAAAGAACTCCGCAGGAGATAGCAAATATAGAGGCTTTGGTTCGAGGAACTGTAGGTTATGACGCAAATAGGGGAGACCTAGTAGTGGTTAGCAGTATGCTTTTTGATAGAACTGCTCTTGAATTTACACGATCCGAGCTTGAAAGGCAGGAGAGACTGAAACAATATATTGCACTAGCAGAAAAGGGTGCAGTCATAGTGGTACTACTCGTATTAGTATTTGTTTTGGTTTCACAATTTAAAAAGATATTTGCAAAACCAGAAGAAGAAGAAGAAATAGAAGAAGAGGTTGTAGAGCCTGATTTTACACCAACCTATGCAGATGGAGTTGGTCCAGAAGGCTTTTACCCAGAAGGAGATGAAGGTATGCCAATGGGAGATACAAAAATACAAATGACTTTTAAGCCTATGCGAGACATTACGATAGAGCAAACAGAAGCTATGCTCTTGCAAGAAGCGGTTCAAAAATTTGTAATAGAAAATCCAGAAGTAGCGGTGCGATTGATCAAAAGCTGGCTACTCGATAAACAATATGGACAACAAGGATAAGAAATATGAGCTTTGAATTTTCATTTGACAAAGAAACCAGTGAATTATATCAGAACATGTTAAAGGGATATGACGGTTTAAGTAAAACAGCCATATTAATGATAGGACTAGGTAAGGAAGCATCGTCAGTTCTTTTTAAAGAATTACCAGAAGTTGATGTCGAAAGAATTACTATAAAAATAGCTACTACTAGTGCTATAGACCCAAAGGTTACAGAAGCTGTATTTGAAGAATTTTATGAGATGATAAAAGCTCAAGAATTCATCAGTATAGGAGGAGTTGAATACGCTAGGGACGTCCTAGAAGGAGCCTTGGGTGATGCTAGAGCTACTGAAATAATCAAAAAAATTCAGAGACTCTTACAAGTGACAGGTTTCAATGTCCTAAAAAAGGTGGATGCGACTCAATTGATGACATTTATTCAAAAAGAGCATCCGCAAACTATCGCACTGATTTTAACACAGCTAGAACCTATCCAAGCAGCAAATGTACTAGGCGAGCTTCCCGAAGAACTGAGAAACGATGTGGTAGTACGCTTTGCATCGATGGAAAGAGTATCCCAAGAAATGATTGCTACTGTAGAGCAAATTATTGAAGAAAGAATAGATTTTTCACAGCAAGGTACCCAGTTTGGTGGTGTTCGAGCTGCTGCTGAAATAATCAACCTCGTAGGCTCTACAGTTGAAAAATCTATACTAGAAGCTATTTCGATAAAAGATCCTAGACTTGCTCAGGAAATCAAAAACCTGATGTTTGTATTTGAAGATATCGTTTATCTCGAGGATAGAACAATCCAAAATATTCTCAAAGACGTTGATCAAAGGGATTTAGTCATGGCTTTAAAGAGTGTAAATGAAGATGTACAGGCAAAGATTTTTAAAAATATCTCTGTACGAGCTGCAACTATTATAAGAGAAGAGATGGACTATACAGGTCCTGTCAAATTAAAAGATGTGGAATCTGCTCAGCAAAATATACTTGATATCATTAGAAAGAAAGAGGAAACAGGAGAGATACAGCTAACAAAGGGTACTGAAGAATTCGTTTAAAGGCTCTGATGATTGAAATATGCTATTACCACAAGTAAGGTATAAAAAACTGATCATAGCTGAAAACTTGGAGAGAGATATAGGTCGTGAGCGAAATAGAAAATAACGTTATTTTAAAAATTCCTGATTTTACATATGACATAAATCCCGGTCTTTATGTGAGAAATGCGTTTATAACCAAAGAAGAGATATCTATAGAAGAATCTATCTTTTCAGACTCACAGTATGTTTTGATAGACAAGATGATGACTATGGAGATCGAGAAACAGCAAACAACACACAGGGAACAGCTGGAATCTGAAAAACGTACTGCTTGGCAAAACGGTAATCAAGCAGGCATCAAACAGACTCAAAATCAAATGCTGTGTCAGGTGCAGACAGTGGTAGACCAGCTGCAACACTTGATAGAAAATTTAACACTACTGAGTGATACATATAGAGAGTATTTTGAGACAGAAGCACTAAAATTGATCGTTAAAATAGCCAGAAAAGTGATTGATGTGGAAATTAGCATGAACCCCCAGATAATACTCAGTACTCTTAAAAAAAGTTTTGAATTTCTCAATGAAAAAGAGGAGATACGCATCATGGTCAATCCTGACGACTGGGAAATAGTAAATGAAAACATAAAAAAACTTTCTTTGAATATTTCGCTACCAGAAAATATCGAGATACTCTCAAATCAGGGTATTGCTTCTGGAGGCTGTAAAATTGATTTCAAAGCTGGTTCGATAGATGCTGACATTGATACTCAGTTTGAAGAAATAAAAAGGCAAGTATTTAAAGATGCATGATAGTACAGATGATATACCTTTTATTTACAAGAAACAATATTTAAATTTTGAAAAATATCATGCTCTGCTAGATAAAATCAATCCAATCAAACAAAATGGCACTGTGTCTCAAATAATAGGCTTGATTGTGGAGTCGTATGGTCCTATAGCTTCTATTGGAGATGTGTGTTATATACACACAAACGAAAAAGAAATCCATCTGGCAGAGGTAGTCGGCTTTAAAAAAGACAAAACGTTATTAATGCCATTACAAGAGCTATATGGGATAGCCCCGGGAAATAGAGTTTCGACATTTAGAGAGCCTTTTGCTGTAGGTGTCGGAAACGATTTACTAGGAAGAGTATTGGATGGTTTAGGAAATCCTATAGACTCAGGACCACCGCTTAATTTACAGGAAAAAAAGTCAGTTTATGCAGCTCCTCCAAACCCTTTAAATAGAGAAAGAATAAAAGAGCCTTTGCAGCTTGGGATCAGAGCTATTGATGGCTTGTTGACGTGTGGTAAAGGACAAAGAATAGGAATCTTTGCAGGTTCAGGTGTAGGTAAAAGTGTAACACTAGGAATGATGGCAAGGTATACAAAAGCTGATGTCAATGTGATAGCTTTGATAGGAGAGCGAGGTAGAGAAGTCAGAGATTTCATTGAGAGTGATCTCGGAGAAGAAGGGCTAAAAAGATCAGTTGTGATAGTAGCCACCTCAGATCAAGTAGCTTTGACAAGAGTAAAAGGAGCTCTCGTCGCCACAACCATTGCAGAATATTTTAGAGATAGAGGGCTGAATGTCTTGTTTATGATGGACTCTGTCACTCGATTTTGTATGGCACTGAGAGAAATAGGATTGGCAGTTGGTGAACCCCCTACTACAAAGGGATATACTCCATCTGTTTTTGCATCATTACCAAAATTACTAGAAAGGGCAGGCACATCAGAAAAAGGTACTATCACGGGTATTTATACAGTCTTAGTCGATGGCGATGACATGGATGAGCCGATAGCAGATGCGGCAAGATCCATTTTGGATGGACATATTGTGCTATCTCGAAAAATTGCTTCTAAAAATCATTATCCAGCTATTGATATTTTGAGTAGCATCAGCCGCGTGATGAATGCTGTCATCACGAGAGAGCATAGAGATTTAGCAAATAGACTGATAGAATTGTTGGCAATATATAAAGATGCCGAGGATATTGTAAACATAGGAGCTTATTCCCCAGGATCAAACCTGATGATCGACCAAGCTATCGCAAAAATAGATTCAATCAATAGATTCACAAAACAATATGTAGAGGAACATACAGACTTTGAAGAGACTTTAGAGCTTTTAAAAAGTATATGATATCAATGAAAAAATTAAGGAGGCATTTTGAAATCAATACTTATTTTTATGATTAAGTTTTTTTTGATCAGCTCAATATTTTCAATCCAAATAGAAAAAATCACCGATATTTCAAATGGAGAAATATTGTTTGAATACGATTTATATAGAGGATTTCTCACTGGAATAGAAAACAGATTATTTGCACAGAATGGATTTAAATTGGAAGAGTTTTTAATTTCTGATGATGGAAATTTAAATAGAATATCTATGTTTGAAAACAAGAACTCTCAAACAGCTGTACCATTAATTCATGAAGATAGATTATATATTCTCAGAAATGAGCGTTTTCTAAATACTGGAAAAGTTAGATATGTTTTTAGAGTATTTGATATATCAAATCAACCAATGACAGAAATACCAAATATAAATTTTTCATGGGATTCACATAGTATTCCAAACATCTACGGTTTTGATGATTATATACTTTTTACTTATGTTTACGATTTTATATGGGAACATGGGCATCAAATCCCAGTATTTGAAACACTAAAGATATGTAAAGAGACTTGGGTAGTATTAGAACATTTAGATTCTTTTGCGAATACGCACACTAGAAATTTTAACTCTGTCTTTTCTTTTATCACAGACTATGACCACACAAACCTTAATCTTACGTTTTATGAGCTAGTTGACTTTCAATTCGAACACATTAGCGATTTACTTATTCCATATCATTCATCTCCTGTTGAAATATATTTTGATGAAACTTACTTTACTATCATATATCAATTCAATGTAACAATCATTGATGTTTCCGATATCACCAATCCTCAAATCATTCACGATATCCCAATGCCTTTTGATGATTTTCATTTAGTAAATGCAATATATACGGGAGAACATTTGCTTACTTCAGATAGTGTAGGTAGATTTAGAGTGTTTTCTTTAGATGACTATTCTCTTGTTTCCATAAAGCCACTCGCATCGACAACTGCTCATAGAAATCTATATTTTTATGAACCATTTGTCTTTCATCAAAATGGACTTTACTTAAATGCATATGATTCAAGAACAGCAGAATTTGATAGAGTGCTTGCCTATGGACAATATAATTTTTATGTAAATTATACTCTTAGCTTTCAACCAGATGATTTATACTATTTGAAACTTTGTTACGACACATTTTCTTATGAAATATATTCTGTTTTAAAAAATGAATTAATAGCAAATGTCCAACATGAAGAACTGGGAATTGAAGAAGTAGCAACATTTCATATTAGTAATGATAGGTTGTATGCTTTTAAATGGAGACAAGATGGAGGTTCTTTTTTTGAAATACACCGTCTTGAGAATACCTATGCAACGCTAATTCAAAGAGTTTCAATGCCCGGATTAAACAATTTCATTATTTCAAACAACACAGCATTTCTTACTTTAGCATCTGGGACTGTTTCCGTTTATGATTTGTTCGAAGATTCCTTTACCTACTTAGGTTCTTTTTCTGGAAATATTCAAAATAGTTTTGGAGACAAACCGCCAGGATTTATAATAAACAATCTAAATAATGAAATTATCTTTCGAGATGCTGATGACTATACAAATGTGATTTTTCAAAAAACAGTTCCAGAAAACAGAGGTCAAGTAAGATACTATGATGACAATTATTTACTAGTGAGTGATGGTGATTTTACAAACCCTATCCAACGGATGATGAAATTTGATATCGAAAATGAAGATATTCAGCAAATTCACCAGTTTGATATGAGCGATGAAGCAAACTACAAAAACTTTAATAAAGTTATATCAAATGATGCATGGTACAGGCGAGATATTTCAGAATATTTCAGCATTATTAATGATCAAGTCGTGAAAATCGGAGAAATGGATAATAAAGACAGAGTAGTTTATCAATCAGTTTTTTATCCAGAACAAAATAAAATGGTTCTAATAAATCTGTCTGGGATATGGGTCTATGATATCGAATTTAAAGAATATGTCTCCGGTGACGATATTGTAATTCTACCCTTGAGAAACGAACTTTTAAGTAATTACCCAAACCCGTTTAACCCCGAAACAACTATTAGTTATATATTACAAGCCGATACTCATGTCAGTATAAATATTTATAACATCAGAGGACAAAAAGTAAAGTCTCTTGTGAACGAATTCAAAACATCAGGAAATCATCAAGTGATGTGGAACGGGACAGATGATAAGGGATTACCAGCTTCCAGCGGTATTTACTTCTACAGAATGCATGCAAAAGAGTTTATGCAAGCAAAAAAAATGATTTTGATTAAATAAAAAAGAAAAATCTTGGATTAGAGGCAAACGAGTTTGTGTCCCCGCCCCCAATCGATGATTGGCACCATCCCGTAGGTGTCCCCTCCGAAAAGTTGAAAAATAACCTATTTCTGTAGGGAACGCATTTATTCGTTCCTTATATATTCTTGATACATAATATGTTACGTGGCGGAGATCCAATTCCCCTCCTTCGGAGGCAGTGTTCATTTTATCTTGACAAAAAAGTGGTCTTTTTTTATTGTCCCCTTAGAATAATTTAAGGAGGTGTGATATGCAATGCACACACTGTGGTAGTGAAGAATATGTGAAGAACGGGAAGAAGAATGGTTCCCAACAGTATATCTGTAAGAAATGTAAGAGATCGTTCAGTGATAGAGTAAGGAAATTTACTTATAAGGACAAAGAACGATTTTTAGTTATGTATCTAAATAATGTTGGCGTTAGGCGAGCAGCATTGTTTATAGGTTGTTCTCCATCGCTTATAATCAAATGGATACGAGAATTTGCTGGCAATTTACGAAAGCAACTTGAAACAGCAGAATCACAAATTGATTCAGATGGAGTGCCCGATGTAATCGAAATGGATGAAATTTACACGCGGGTAAAAAAAGGGCTAATAAAATCCAAGTATGGACTGCTTATTCTCGAAAGCGAAATAAAGTTGTTGCTTTTGCCATCGGAAGTGATAGCCACAACGCAATAGTTTTGTATGAAAAGACAAAAAAAGCAGTGGGAGAAATTGGGCATATATACACGGATGAAAATAGTTGTTACGGCAGTTGTTATGCACAAATTGGCATATCTCATCTACACACAGAGATGCCACACAAGATTGAAACACATATGATGGAAGCAGTAAATAGCAGTATAAGAGATATGTTAGCAAGATTTAACAGAAGATCAAAGAGGTTTAGTAAAAGTTATGAGTTACTGGAATGTACTTTACTCTTGCTTTTTGAGTATAAAACCTACAATATCAAGAATAGATGAACACTGCCTCTAGAGAGGGGTGGCAGTTGTCCTGAAGACAACTGCCGAGGTGAAACCTATTGGCGAACTGGTTTTATGCTAAGAAAGCCTGTTTGCCACTAGTCGCACCCCGTCAGCCCGCCCGCTAAAGGGTGTTAGTAACCTGTAATTCTGCTTTTCATTATACCCTATCTGGACGCTTGCAAATTGAGCCACAAAGCGGGACGAACACCACCTCTGTCATAGTTGACATTGAGACCATTCATGCTGATCGGTCCACTGATAGTCACACCTGCGGCCTGGCTAGTATAGAAGCCAGGCGAACGCAACCACCACCAAGAAGCCGTACCGTTGAAGGTTGCGATACGATTGGAATTATATTGATCACTTATACGAGGTTCCCTATCAATTGACCCCAGCTGGCCACTATCTCCAAAATACCGCACCACTTCAGCCAAGCTAAGCAAGAATATCTTATCTTGTGTATTACGTCCGCCATTTGTCCCCCAAGATTGGTTATTTAGGTTCTCATTTGTCACTTCATGAATTCTTGCTCTATCAGTCTGGTTAAATGTGTCATAAAAACTTCCATTTAGATATGTTCGTAAAGAGCAATTTTCCCAAGTTATGCTTACATTTGAATCATGATATTTTCTTAGCTCTAATATGTTTTCGCTGATTATCAAAGCTCTATCATTTTCAATATCAAGCACCCGCCAGTTATATGAACCGAACTGAATGGTGTCACCTATCGATACTATGGATATTGGGGGGTCCTTCGGACCTGTCTTACTGTCACTACAGCCTATCACGATGATGCTCATAACAATCATCAATATCCATAATACATTTTTGTTTTTTTGTTTTTTCAACATATTTTTCCTCCTTAGCCTGTTGAATAGGCGTGTTTTTTATTTTTTATTTATTTCCTTGCCTATAGCGTAGGTAGCCCACAATACCCTTTCACGGATTTGATATGAATGTGCCATTGTAGGGGTAACCCCTACAATGGCGCATAAGATAATATATGGCACATTCACCATCGGTTACGGATATCAATTGTCAATTATCAATTATCAATTATCAATTGTCTTATTTCCTGCTGATCCACATAACAGGGCGGACACCAACGTGATGTGAATCCATATCCCCGCTAAAATCACCATATACATCGATATGTCCATCGGGGTTCACATTAGTAAACCAAAAATTATCAACACCAGGAGATCGCAACCACCATTTGGTTGGATTGCCATTTTTAGTTTTAGCGACCCGTAAATGATTAAACTCGTCATTTATATAATGGGGTCTAGGCCATGGGGGATTATTTAACAGTTCATCTGTGCCCCAATATGTACAAACTTCATCAAGACTTAATACAAATATTTTGTCTTCAGTGTCGTTTCCGCCATTAGTGCCATACCATTGGCTGTCGAGGTTTTCAATGGTAACAGGTAGAATCATGGCTTTACATGCATCATTAAATGAATTGTAAAATGCTCCGTTAAGATGTGCTCTTAAGTGGCTAGTTTCCCACGTTACATCTTCCCATGTATCGTGAGGTCTCCTATTAAAAAGGGTAAATTGGCTGATGAGCAATAATTTGTCATCATCTCTATCGAGCACTATCCATTTCTCTCCACCAAAGGTGACAATGCCCGTCTCATCGATTGAGAAGTCATTGTCTGGTTTAGTAGATTTGCTGCAGCTTGATATCAGCAGCATCACCAACAGGGAAAAGATAATGATGGTCATCATTCTTTTCATGACTTTTTTACTACTTGTAATCTCTTTTTGAGATTGCATTATTTTTTTCAACATATTTTCCTCCTTCGCCTGTTGAATAGGCGTGTTTATTTTGATTTTATTATTTCCTGCGGGTCTACATATCATAGATTTACTGGAACATAATATGAGAAGTAATGCTGA
>Ga0099364_10000721_pt1 | contig 56116 bp, 66 predicted proteins | sample TergutTh196P3_FD_73070 | JGI IMG/M metagenome (GOLD analysis project Ga0099364, IMG submission 73070) | Microcerotermes parvus P3 segment gut microbial communities from Pointe-Noire, Republic of the Congo - Th196 P3 | ecosystem: Host-associated > Arthropoda: Insects > Digestive system > Gut ... | reverse complement strand
GACGTCAACGAAAACGGCAAATGGGACGCGGGACATTATATGACGAAAACCCCGCCCGAGTCCGTCCGTTACTTCGACAAAATCATCGAAATCAGGGCAAACTGGGATATTGAAGAGGAATGGATGATTGATTAGTCTTCCGCTTTTTCCGCTACTTCCGCTATTTCCGCCGTCTCCGGTTCGTCTTTCTTTTTTGCGGCGGTTGTCTTCTTGGGCGTTGCGGCTTTCTTCTCCTTTACAGGTTTTACTTCTTTGACAACTTCAACGGCTTCAACGGTTTCTTTAACTTCAACAGCCTCAACAATCTCTTTTGGCGCTACCTTGCCTGCTTTACGCGCTCTTCTGACTCCATAAGATCCGATAACAATCTTACCTCTCTTGCTTTTTTTATCTCCTTTTCCCATAGTATTACTGTTTTATTACACTATTATTTTTTATTAGTTGCGTTATTATTTCGTAAAATAAATCACTTGCAAAGATAGTTATTTTTTTAAAATGAAAAGAAATCGGTTAAGAAAGGGGAAATTCGGTAATACTTGCAAATAATAACTACCTTTGCATTCCGTTTTCATGTATTAATATCGGAAGTATGGAGGTACAAATCAACGTAGTCAACACATCGCGGCACGCGTTGCCGCAATACGAAACGCTGATGTCGGCGGGAATGGATGTTCGGGCGAACTTAGACGCCCCGCTGACAATCAAACCGTTAGAGCGAGTCTTGACGCCAACGGGACTGTTCATCTCGTTGCCGGAAGGGTATGAGATGCAGATTCGTCCGCGTAGCGGATTGGCGGCGAAAAACGGCATCACTGTCTTGAACGCACCCGGCACGATTGACGCCGACTATCGGGGCGAAATAAAAGTGATTTTAGTAAATCTCTCCGACAGCGAATTTGTGATTAACGACGGCGACCGCATCGCACAGATGGTCGTAGCACGCCACGAACGCGCCCAATGGAACGAAGTAAAAGCATTGGACGAAACCCAACGCGGAATCGGAGGATTCGGACACACAGGAAAATAAAAACTAAAATAAAAATTATATGCACAAGAAAATCTGTTTTTTTATCATCATGATTGCCCTGCTGGGCGGACAAGCAGCCATTGCACAGAAAAAAGGAGCCAAGCCCGGCGACGAAAATACCCGCGAAAATAACACCGCCTACATCGAAGCCCTCAGTCAAAAGGTACAGGGCAACTACGCCGACGCCATACAAATGTTTGAAACCATACTGAAAAAGTATCCCAACGACCACGCCTCCATGTACGAACTGGCGGACATCTACGGCATCATGGACGAACTACCGATGGCTATCAGATGGGCTACAAAAGCCACAGAACTCAACCCCGACAACGACTGGTACTACCTGATGCTCTCCGACTTATACACAAGTAATAACGAACCGGAAAAATCGGTGGTCGTGCTGGAGCGATTGAGCAAAAGAAATCCGAACAACATGGACTATGTGGAGAATTTGGCAATGGCGTATCTCTTTGTCGGTGAATACGAAAAAGCGGTTACGCAACTCAACATCATCGAGTCGCAACAGGGCGTTACCGAAGAACTCTCCATGGAAAAGTACAAAATCTACAAAAACATTGGAAAAAACAAAAAAGCCCTCGCCGAAGTAGAAAAACTCATCAAATATTATCCTAACGAAACACGCTATTACTCCCTGCTTGCGGATACTTATTTAGAGATGGGAATGAAAAAAGACGCCATGAAGGCATACGACAAGATATTGGAAATCAACCCGAAAGACCCATACGTTCACATTGCCTTGGCAGATTATTACCGTCAGGAAGGCAACATCCAAAAAGCCAAAGAAGAACTCAAAATAGGATTTGCCAATCCCGACTTGGATTTTACCACTAAGTTGCAGTTGGTAAGTATTCTCGTTCAGATAAGCCGTCTGAGCGGCAACATGTCCGACAACGAAGTCAAAGAGATGCTCAAAACCATCACACAGGCGCATCCCGATGAACCCGACGCATGGGGACTCTATGCCGACATCGCCCTACAGGATAAAAACTACGCCGAAGCCCAAAAAGCGCTCGTGAAAATGATCGCTTTCGACAGCACACGCTACAGCACGTGGGAGATGCTGATGTATGCGGATTATGCCATAGAAGATTACAACGCCTTGGCGCAACATACCGCTGCGGCGTCCCGTTTTTTTCCTTTGCAGCCGTTGCCGTTTATGTTTGGAGGCATCGCCAACTATCAACTCGAAAACTATGCCAAAGCCGTGCAGATGCTCGAACGCGGGAAAGACTTTGTGTTCGACGACCCGAAAACATTGGAAGATTTTTATCTGCTGCTGGGCGATTCCTATCATCAGTTGAAAAATGAGGAAAAAAGTTACTATTACTATGAAAAAGTGTTAGAGAAAAATCCCAAAAACTCCATGGTGCTGAATAACTACGCCTACTACTTGGCGCTTTCGGGCAAAGACCTCGAAAAAGCTGAGAAAATGTCGTTCGAATCGCTCAAAATAGACGCCAACAACGTCAACAACATGGACACCTATGGATGGGTGCTTTACAAAATGGGACGCCACGAAGAAGCCGCACAGTGGATTAAAAAAGCATTAGAAAAAGAACCCGACAACGGAACACTGAACGACCACTACGGCGACATCATGTACAAACTCGGAAAAGTGGACGACGCCGTAACCTACTGGAAAAAAGCCAAAGACTCCGGCGACGAAAAAATAGAAAACTTAGATAAAAAAATCAACGACCGTAAATTGTATGAATAACACGGAAAACGAATACAAGCAATGGTTGGTTGATTTGAAACAACGAATACGCCAAAGTCAGATTAAAGCAGCCGTAAAGGTAAATACCGAGTTGCTGTTGCTTTATTGGGAGATGGGGCGCGATATCGTTGCCCGACAGATGGAAGCGGCTTGGGGAAGCAACTTTTTTGAGCAACTAAGCAAGGATTTGAGAAAAGAATTTCCTGAGATGAAAGGGTTTTCGGTGGTTAATCTCACTTATTGCAAACGATTTTATCTGTTTTATACTCAGAACAATACAATTCTTCACCAACTTGGTGAAGAAATTCCGCACCAACTTGGTGCGGAATTACAAACCATTGATAATAAGAATAATATAATTCTTCAGCAAGTTGCTGAAGAATTTAACAGTCATCCTATTTTCCAAATTCCTTGGTTTCATCATGTTCAAATTTTCACGAAATGCAAAACTGTTCACGAAGCCCTCTTTTACGTTCAAAAAACTATCAAAAATGGTTGGAGCAGAGCTGTATTGATGAATTTCATGGAAGCGGATTTGTATTCTGCACAAGGAAAAGCGCTAAATAATTTTTCACGACTTTTGCCCGAAGTGCAAAGCGATTTGGCAAGTGAAATAATAAAGGATCCGTATAACTTTGACCTGATTACGCTTACAGAAAATTACAGGGAAAAGGAATTGGAAGATGCGCTCATAAATGATATTACCAAGTTGTTGATGGAATTAGGAGAGGGATTTGCTTATGTAGGCAGGCAAGTACCGGTAAAAATAGGGCAAAAGGAACGTTTTATTGACTTGCTTTTTTATCATACGGAACTCCACTGTTACGTAGTTATTGAATTGAAAACGAAAGAGTTTGAAGCAGAACATGCCGGTAAATTGGGATTATATATTTCAGCAATTAACCATCAAAGAAAAAGAGAAGGCGACAACCCTACAATAGGACTGCTGATATGCAAAACAAAAGACAATGTGGAAGTACAGTATTCATTGGAAATTGTAAATCAACCAATTGGCGTCTCCGAGTACAAACTGTCCAAACTTTTACCTAAAAACTTTAAATCATCTTTACCAAGTATTGAGGATATTGAAAAACGATTACAAGATATTGAATAAAAAGACCAATTATATGACACATAACAACTTTCGAAACGTCATACACTACGCATTTCTGTTTCTCCTGCTCGCAGGCATCTTATTCCCATCCTGCCGCACGCACCGGAAAATCGCAAAAACGCCTCTCAAAGAGTACGGGGCGGACTTTCTGTTTGAGAAGATGAAAGAGAGTCAGTTTCACTTTGAGACACTTTCCATGAAAGCGTCCATTGCGGTATCGTCGAACACATCGCGAGAAAGCACCAATCTGACGGGCAACATCCGCATCATCCGCGACAGCATCATCTGGCTATCTGTCTCGCCCGGCTTGGGCATCGAAGCGGTGCGGATGTATATTACCCAGGACTCGGTGTTTTTTCTGAACCGCATCGCCAATGAGTATGCGGCGGCTTCGTTCGGATTTTTCAATACGCACTATCAGGTGGACTTGGACTTTAACATCCTCCAGTCGCTGCTCACGGGGAACGACTTCGACTATTACGAATCCACCAAATTCAAAGCCTCTTACGACGCCGGACGCTACAAACTCACCGCCCAGGAACGCCAAAAACAAAAAAAATATATCCGTTCCAACAGCGATGCCCGCCGCGTTCTCATCCAGGACACATGGCTCAATCCCGACAACTTCAAAATCGAAGCCATGAACATCAAAGCCTTAGAAAACCAACAACGCAAACTGCAAATAGACTACTCCAACTTCACTAAAATAGAAGAACAACTATTTCCGCAACGGGCTGCATTTGAAGTGTTTATGCAAGAATCAGGAAAAAACCGCAAATCACGCGTTACCGTCAGTTTCTCTAAAATAGAGTTAAACAAAGAAGTCTCGATGCCGTTCAGTATTCCGGAAAAATGTAAGAGAATTGAGTTGTGACTTACAAATTTCTATTACGGCTTAATTAATTAAAACCGGAAAACGAACATTCCCCCGGCATCCCAATCTTGATGTTGTCATCGTTTTGCACATTTATTTTGACGGCATAGACGAGGTTGACGCGCTCATTTTTTGTTTGTATCATCTTGGGGGTGAACTCCGACTTGTTGGAGACCCAGGCGACGAGACCGGTATAGATTTTCAGTTTTCCGTCGGGCATGTCAATGCGCACTTCGCAGGTTTGTCCGATGTGTACTTTTCCGAGTTGGTCTTCGGAGATATAAACGCGCAGCGTCATGGCGGCAAGGTCGGCTATTTTGTACAGCGGTTTTCCTGTGACGGTAAACTCAAAACGGTTGGCGTATTTGGTCAAGACGATGCCGTTTATCGGATTGGTTATCAGGCAATTTTCGATGGAGTTGTCAATCAGGTCAATCTGCGCCTGCAAAGGCTCTATCTGTGCCAGCAAGCCTTGTACCTGCGTATTAAGCGAAGATTTGAGCGCTGCAATTTGGCTTTCGAGTACGGTGCAACTTGAAATAACGTCGTCGAGTTGTTTAGTTGTCGCGGCGTCGTTTTTCAACAGATTTTCGATACGGCGTTTTTCGCGTTCTGCTGCCGACAGTTGGTCTTGCAGGGCTTTCAACTGTGGCGGGATGTTGGGAATCTGTGCGTGCAGGGCGGCGATGCCGGCTTTCAGTTGAAGTTTTTGGAGGTGGAGTTGGGTGGTGTCAATCAAGCCGACGGTGTCGCCTCGATGCAGACTCATCCCCTCCTCTACCGAGAACGAGAACAATTTTCCGTTCCCTTCCGCCGAGACGATGACTTCGTTGGCAGCCTCGAAGTTGCCGAATGCATCGGCAACGTGGTTTTTATTGTAACAGGATGCGGTTGTTAAGGCGATGAGGCACAGCGCTATGATTGATTGAGACGTTTTTTTGTTCATTATTAAATTAATTGTAATAATTATCCGGCAAAGATACATCTTTTTTAGTTATAAGAAGAAATCTCCCCCTTTCAGCGCATTAAACTCTATTTTGGCTTGCAGCAGTTGCAGTTTGTGGAGTTTTTGTTTCAGCAGGGCTTCGGTTTGCCGGTTCAGTTCTTGGAGGTAGTCGTTGACGGTGATAATAGCGATTTTTATTCACTGATTATCTCTTTCAAATCAATGGCAATAAAACTTTTATCTCGTTTATCGTATAATACATCTTCGATTAAAAAGGCGTTTGATGTTGCTTCAACTTCGGCAATTTTTTCTCCTTCGCTATTGATAATGAAAGTTTTTTCTCCTTTTGCAATAAATTTATAATCTTTTGTGCGCAAATAATAGATACTTATATCTTCATTATCAATTGTTTTCGCTACATTTAGTTGCTTGTCTATAGATAATATTTTACCGTTATTTGTCAAAACATGTACTCTTGTGGAATCGTTTTGCGTAAGGCTCAGTAATTTACCGTCTTGATTAGTAATATGTACCTGACCCCCAACAAAGTATTTCAATTCGTCATACTTCTCTTCCGAAAATGTTTTCTCCGCGATTTGATTGCCGGTTTCTTTGTTATATTTTGCTATTTTATTTTTGAATACCAAGTATATTTCATCATTTAATAGGTGATAGCCAAGGATTGGATCTTTGTCGGATTTTTTAGATTTTTCAGCATTTGTAAATGTAAGGTATTTTTGTTTTCCTGTTTGTCTATCAAATGCGGCGATAAAAGGTGTTCCGAAATCCAATTGTCTATAACCCATAAAAGCAAATCCTTTGTTAATCATGTAAATGGTGCTATCGTCCATAAACAGAGACGATTTACTCGCCATATCATCAGAAAATGGATGCTCCCAGACAACTTTCCCTGATAATTTATTTATTTTCACAAGTTGCTCTTTTGACGCAAAGTAAATAAAAGCGCTATCAACGAGACAATTTGAAACCACATCTCTTACTAAATCATACCCCGTTGAGATAACAAAAGCCCCCGTAAGAATACCTAAGGCAACTCCTGCCGCATTTGCCGCTACTGTTCCCGAATAATCTTTTTTACCTGTTATGGCGTTATAATCCCAACCTTTACCGGTATTTATATTGATGGCATGTAATCCGGCTGCAACTACAATCATGGTAGAGTCATTGATATAAAACAGATCGTTCCATCCATATTCTCTGTTCAATTTCCTTTTCCATATTATTTTGCCATTTTTCAAATTAATTCCTTCAAGGTCATCTGATGAGCCTGTCGAAAGTTTAAATTTATATCCAATACCAATGTTATCTACAGGATCAACAAAATATATATTATTGAATACTTCCCAAAGGTCGTTACCGGTTTTTACATCTACACAATAACTTTTATTGCCAGCCACATAAATCATCGTTTTATTAAACTGTTGCAAATAAGCCGTTTGGTATTTAATTTTCCTACTCCATAAAATTTTTTCACTCTTTATGTCGTACTGTACAATTTTTCCGGTATTGCTCAGCCATTTGTCATTTTTTAATCCTCTTAACTGCACAGTTAGAAAATTAGTCGTAGTATCAATAAAAACTTTATAAATTCTGTCAGAAAAAGTATGCTCAACTCCCTCTATATCAGAGCCATTGACGAGGTTTTTACCCACTATCTTATCCTTATTCAATATCGGCAACCCTTTTTTCTGACTAAACGCAACCGTTGACATCAATAATAAAAAGAGACTAATTACAAGAAATACCGGTTTTGAAAAATGTCTCATACCCCTTTGATTACTAAGGATATGCGACATACTTGTCTGACTTTGAATGATCTCTTTTTCCATGCGGCAAAAGTACGAAATCTAATGAGAGGTTTGGCGGTTGTTGAAAAAAAAATGATACTGTATAATAGCGGATTTTTTCAATGCCCTGTCGAAAGTTTCCCTTTCAGCGCATTAAACTCTATTTTGGATTGCAGCAGTTGCAGTTTGTGGAGTTTTTGTTTTAGCAGGGCTTCTGTTTGCTGGTTCAGTTCTTTGAGGTAGTCGTTGACGGTGATGACGCCCTCTTCCATCTGCGTTTGTGTGGCGGATACCACGCTTGCCGACTTTTCTACGATGGCGTCGTCCTGCGCTATGATTTGCGAATATTTTTCGATGTCGGATAGTTTTTGCAGCATTTGGACGCGGTTATTCTTTTCATAATCACCCTTTTGCAGGTCAATCAGTTCTTGTTGAATAGAGATGTAACGATGTCCCCATGTTGTTCTAAACCAGTTCATCAGCGGGATTTTGAAAGTGGCGCCGACCATGTATTGCCAGCCGAAGTCCACATCGAAAAAGTTGTACGTGGGACGCGCATAACCTCCTGTCGCAAAGAGGTTTAACTTCGGATAACTCTCACTGCTTGCCAATTTTTTCTGATAGTTCAAACTCTCTATCTGTAACCCAAACGCCTCAAATTCAGGACGTAAACTCGTCAATCCCATATCGGAAATCTCTATTTCGGGGAGCGTCAGCACGGCGTTGTTCAAATCTTGTCCCGTGTATTCGTTCAGCACAGCGACGAGGTAGTTTCGTTGCGCCAGCAGTTCGATTTTATGCTGTTCGATTTTCAGTTTCTCCATCTCTAAGATGTCTAAGTTGCTTTTCAACATCACGCCGTTGTTGACCAATGACGTTACTTTTTCTATGTCGCGGCTTAGGTTGGCGGTGTGGAGGTTGAGGATTTCTAAGTTTTCGTCGGTGAAAAAGACGCTCAGGTAGATTTTACTGATGTGTTCTTTCAGTTGAAAGAGCGTTATTTCGGTTTTCAACAGGTCTAAGTCGGAAGTTAATTTGTTGTATTTCTTGGTATTGGAGGTGATTCCGCCGTCGTATATCGGCATGGTCAGATCGAAAGTTACCTGATAATTGTCGCGCGGGAAGACAGGGAAAAGTGGCAACGGCGTCCCGTCGGTTGATTCTACGGTCAAAACGGGGTCTTGGTAGGTCGCTTTGGCGTTGATTTCGAACTTGGGCAAATAGTTCCAGATTGCCTCCAACTGTTTGATGTCGGCAAGTTGTTCATATTTGTTGATTTGCGAGTAGGTCGGAGCGTTCAAAACCGTCCATTCGTAGCATTGCTCCAATGTAACGTATTGCTGAGCAGTTCCTTGCAAAGCAACCAACAAAAATATGACTGCGATAAAATTCTTCTTCATTATTTCGTTTAAATTTTAAATTTCATGGTAAATATTGTTCCTTTTCCCTCTTCTGAGACGACGGAGATGGTTCCGTTGTGTTCTTCTACGATGGTCTTCACCATCGAAAGCCCAAGCCCCATTCCCGATGAGCGTGTTGTGAAAGTCGGCACGAAGATACGTTGCAGCATCTCTTGAGAGATGCCGTGTCCGTTGTCTTGTATGCTGATTATCAAGATGTCATCCCGTTTTGCGGCGGCGATGGTAATCAGTCCGTTTTTTTGTCCGCCAAGCGATTCAACGGCATTTTTGATGAGGTTGTTAAAGACACGTAGTATCAAATGCTGGTCTGCGTTCACATAGAGGTCGTCGAAGCCGAAAATATGAAAGTTTATTGCCGAATTTTCGTATATGTCAATAGCGGCGGAGAGTATCTTTTTCAGTTCGACGAACTCGAAATGCGGCGTCGGCGTTTTGGCGAAGTAGGAAAATTCGTTGGCAATATCCGACAGTGTATCAATCTGTTGGATGATGGTTTGGCAGAAGCGTTCGATTTGTTCGGGCGTGTGGGCAGATTGTTCGTTCCATGTTCGTTGCAGGTGTTGGACGGTCAGCCGCATGGGCGTGAGCGGGTTTTTGATTTCGTGAGCGACTTGTTTCGCCATGTCGCGCCAGCCGCCTTCACGCTCGGATGCCGCCAATCGTTGCGCCGAGATTTCCAATTCGTCAATCATCCGGTTGTATTCGACGATCATTCGGGCAAATTCGTCGCCGCGACTCCAGAGTATCTTTTCGTTTTTCCCTCCTATGCGTATTTTTCCGAAGTATTTGGTTAACAACCGGATAGGTCGTGTTATTTGATTTGACAGATAAAGTAAAATGCTTAGAAATAGCAGAAAAACAAAGATATAGAGGTTTATAAACGTTGAGATAAAAGCCTCCAAGTCATGTTCATGCTGACCCGAAGATGAAAAATGTGCAACATTAAGAACGGCAACGGGATTGTCAGACTCATCGTAAATACTTGAGTATGAGGAGAAATATGTACTGTTCCCGATGGATTCTTTTTGCGTGATAAAATGTTCCTGCTTGTTGATGATGGCAGACCAAACCCGATAATCGAGCAACGACGAAGTAAATCCATTCTCAAAAACAAAGGGATTGGAGGTGGCATAGAGGTTGCCGTCGGGTGTGTAAAGGTTTATTTCCGAGAAGAATATGGTCGAGAGTTCGCGTAGCAGTTGGGTCATGCTCTTTCTATCAAATTCAAGTAAATATGGAAGATTTCTGTCGGAATTATATAAAATATTGATGAATGATTTGGTTTTTTCGTTCAGATTTTCTTCGTTTTTCCGTTCGTTCAGCATGTTCACGAACAGCAACGCCGTAATCCCAACGACCACAAAAGCGCCGGACAGCACTATCAGAATGGCTTGTTGCAGTTTATCGCGCAGGCGCGTGTTGATGTTGATGCCGGTATCGAAAAATATACAAATGCCGTAAAAAAGTAACAAATAAGCCACCAACAGATAGGTAAAAGGCGACACAACCTGAATGAATGTTTTATGATTTTTGCTGATAATCAACGTTTTTCCGTCGGACATCCGAAAGCGGAGGTTGTCCCAATGTTTGCTTTTGTAGAAACGGTAAGCGCTTTCCGGCGTCCATTCGTCAAGTGGTCGCAGCGCTATCGAATAGTTAGCGTCGCCGAAGGAGTACACCAAGCCGGTCGAATCGTAGATGGCGTAACTGTAGCGGGCGGCGTCAATGACATTCAAGGGGTATTGTTTGGACAAAAAATCGGGATAATCGGCTTCGCTATAGTGTTGCAGGGGGTATAAAAGGATGAAAAAGACGGGGACGTGCGTTTCCTCTTCTTCGGGAAGGGGCGGCTGGATAACGCCAATGTAATTGAAAGAGTAATAGTCGTTTGCGAAAAAGTAAAGGTTGGGCGACAGGGTCGGTTCGCCCGCTTCTTCTATTTTTTCGTAGAAATAGTCGAAACACGATTGCTCGTTTTCCGGCTGTCCTACATGTAAAATGTCGCCGGAGGTGCAGATGTTGATTTCGGCGTTATAGTCGTGCCAGTTTTTGTTCAAATATTCGCTGATAATATAGTTACAGATGACTTGGTCGTACTCCACGGGCAGGGTGTCGTTGAAATTTCGCAGATAGCCCTGTACGTTCTGGTCATGCAATATCTTGTCAGACAGGTTTTTAAAGAAATATTCGCGGTCTTCTTCCCTGCCTTGCTCCGAAAAACGTTCTGCTAAGAAATAACGCTGTTTTTGTTCAAATTTGTTAGAAAAATGTTCTAACAATGCGGATGAAATCAACGAGAAAAACAGCACGTTCAGCATCAAATAACGGAAAGCGATTTTATTGCTGTAAAAGAGTAAAACCACGGGAATCACCATCCACAGCAAACAAAGCAACGCGATGACAGCGCTAAAACCACACACAAAAGCCAGCGCCACGGTTACCAATGCGCCCCATCCGCACAAAAGCGCCAAACGTTTGAGCGTCGGCAGCAACAGCATTTTCACCCAAATAAGATTGAGAAACAAAACCGCTAACGAACAGCATAATACGGAGAAAAGATGCAGTATCGAGTAAATGTTGATTTTAAAGAGGAACGAGAGGTCAATGAAGATAGAGGCGTTCATTATCAGGGCGTTGTTCGCCAAAAACAGAAAATAAAACAACAGTCCCGAAACAACAGGATAGACGACCGGCATCCACGACCCGTTACGTTGCAACGAGGCAGCCTGATATATGGCATAGCAAGCAAGCGCCAACGCTATGGAGATGAGAAAGGTCTGCCCCGAAGAGGAAAACAGACGGTTGTAGGCAAAATAATGCGGCGAAAAGAACGGATGGTTGAAAATGACCTCCGGCAAACGGAAAAGCAAAATAGAAGTGGTGAACGCAAGCGCCAGAAAGATAAACCCGTATAAAAGCAGTTTTTTTCTTCTTACATGCTGAGAACAAACGAGATAGGTCTGGTAAATGCAAAAAATGACGCTCAGGTAAAAAAGCAAAAACAGCGCAAAAACGATGCGATAGTTCCACCCCTTAAAAACCATCTTAGGCGGAAAAACGATACTGAACAAAAACGTTCCATCTTCCGAACGGACGCCGTAACTGTCTTCTACACAAGACATAAGACTTCCCATCGGCAGCCGAAAAAATCCTGCAAAACGGTTGTCGTAATAGACATTTTCTATCGGATAATGGTAGTAAATGGGAATCAAGGCGACAAAAATGCTGTCGCCCTCATCTAAAACAATGGGATAGAAAGTGCCGTTTTTCAACTCAACTAACGGCTGGTTCAAATCGTCGAAGGTGGAGAGTAAAAAGGGAACAGGCTCGCGATTATTGCTCCAATAGACTAAAGAATCACGGTGATAGCAGAGATAGACGGTATTGCTTTTTTCAATCTCGTCGTGCAGGTTTTCTTTTTCCGATAGCGCCTGCAGCGTAGCCGTAGCAACGCTCTCGCTCTGATGAAACAGACGATTAGCACGCGCCGTCAACAAACGCGGACTCATCAGCGCAAAGAAGAAGTAAGCGCACGTCATCATCGCCACCGCAAACAATGCCGCTGCACTCCAATAGATAGTTAGTCGCTTTTTAGTTGGTAACTTCATGCTGAAAAATCACCCTGCAAAGATACATCTTTTAAAATAACTGAGTAACGGGTGTATGGTACGACTTATTTTATAATTAGCAGCCAAATTATAATTAGCAGCCAAAAACATTAACTATTTTTCCATTTATCGTTTCCTGTTTTTGGTAGATTCCCTCGTTCCAGGATTTCTTATTGTTACGATTGAAAGCCACAAGCCAACCTTCGTTACAGCCAAGCGTATCCATATAGCCTAAGGTTTGCTCAATTCCTTTTTCCACAGACGTCTTTGAAGTATTTCATCTTAATAGATTTTTGCAAAGGTACGAAATAATTGAGACGTATCAGTTCAAATAACAATCTTCACCATCAGCGTCCCTTTGGCGACCTTAGATTTTTCCGTTACAAAAACCTCTTGCACGACGCCGTCAATGGGCGATAGTATTTCGTTGTGCATCTTCATGGCTTCGAGCAGCAGCAGGCAGTCGCCTTTTTTGACGGCATCGCTTTCTTTGACAAAGATGGTTTTCACGATGCCGGTTATGAGGGATTCAATCTCTCCGAGATCTTTTGGTTTCCACTTTTTGTTTGGCTGGAAACGGGGCGGGTATGTTGTTTTATAAACCGTTCCGTTTATCTCCAAGTCGGAATACACCAGCTGTTTGACGGACTTTTTATCTCTTTTATCCTGTTTTTTATCTTTATCTTTTGTCTTAGTAGTTACCATAATTTTCAATTTTTAGAATGGTGGTATTCCGTGTTTCTTTTCGGGGCGTTTTTCGACTTTACTTTTAGCGATGGAGAGCGCATGTGAGAGGAAGTGTCGTGTCTCTTTGGGTTCGATGACGGCGTCCACGTAGCCATAAGCGGCAGCCACGTAGGGGTTGGCGAACTTTTGCTTATACTCTTCGATTTTCTGTTTGCGCATCTCTTCGGGATTTTCGGCAGTGGTGATCTCCTTGCGGAAGATGATGTTGGCGGCGCCTTCCGAGCCCATTACGGCTATTTCGGCTCCGGGCCACGCGAAGACGAAGTCGGCACGCAGGTGGTGCGAACACATGGCGATATATCCACCGCCGTAGGCTTTCCGCAGGATGACGGTGAGTTTCGGCACGGTTGCCTCGGAGTAGGCGTAGAGCAGTTTTGCGCCGTGCCGGATGACGCCCGCATGTTCCTGGTCAATGCCGGGAAGGTAGCCGGGCAGGTCAACCAGCGTTACCAACGGGATGTTGAAAGAGTCGCAAAAGCGCACAAAGCGGGCTGCTTTGTCGGACGAGTCCACATCTAAAACGCCGGCTAACACCAACGGCTGATTGGCTACAAATCCAACTGTCTGACCGTCAATGCGTCCGAAGCCTGTAACGATGTTGGGGGCAAAGAGTTCCTGTGATTCCAAAAAGTTCGAATCGTCAACGATAGAGAGGATGACGTTACGAATGTCGTAGGGGATGGTTGTATCTTCGGGGACGATGCCCGTGATTTTATACGATTTCGACGGTGATTTCGGAGGGAACGTCTCCGCCTGTTTCCGGTTGTTCCACGGTATAAACGAGAGCAACTCTTTGATTTGCCGGAAGCACTCATCTTCGCTGAGGGAGAAGAAATGGGCATTTCCGGTCAATTCGGCGTGGGTGCGAGCGCCGCCGAGTTCTTCCTGCGAGATGTCTTCGCCCAGAACGGTTTTGATGACTTCGGGTCCGGTGATAAACATTTTCGATATTTTATCCACCACAAACACGAAGTCTGTTAGGGCGGGGGAATAGACGGCGCCGCCGGCGCAAGGTCCCAAGATGACCGAAATCTGCGGAATGACGCCGGACGCCTGCGTGTTGCGGTAGAAAATCTCGCCGTAGCCTGCCAGCGCGTTCACGCCTTCCTGAATACGGGCGCCGCCCGAATCGTTGATGCCGATGATGGGAACACCCAACTTCATGGCATGATCCATGATCTTCGTAATTTTCTTGGCATGGGCATAGCCCAACGAGCCGCCCGCCACCGTGAAGTCCTGCGCATAAATACAGACCGGATAGCCTCCGATGGTGCCGGTGCCGGTGATGACGCCGTCGCCGGGAAGAAACTTCTTGTCCATGTCAAACTCTTTCCCCGCCTGTTCTACGAAGAGGTCGTATTCGTGAAAAGAACGCGGGTCGAGCAGTGAGATAATGCGCTCGCGGGCAGTCAGTTTGCCGCTTTGCTTCTGTTTTTCGATTGCTGAGGAACCGCCGCCTTGCAGTACAGCCTGCATCCTCTTTTTTAAATCCCAAGTTTTTTCTTTATATTGCATGTTGGCACAATTAAAAATTAGAGGGCAAAGATACGATTTTTTTTTTTTGAGATAGTGTTTGAACTACAGAGGCACTTTAAGATTTTCTATCAGCGCGTTGAGGTCGTAAAAGTTGCTTACGATAAGGTATATTCCGAATAAAACCAAGATTCCGCCGATAATCTGGTTCATCCGGTGGATGATGTTAGGTTTTAAGAAGTTCTTCAGGCGGTCGGCGACGTATGACTTTAAGGTGTCGAAACTGAATACGGTAATCAACGTCGCTGTGAAGAAGACAAATACCGAGCGCCCGTCCTGATAGGAAGACGAAATCGTTACCATCGCGGAAATCCAGATAAACCACACGCCGGGGTTGATAATGTTGGAAACGAAACCTTTAATCAAATAGACATACCATTTCGAAGGAGCGTCCTCGGGGAAAAGTTCTTTTACCAACTCTTTACTCACTTTGGGAAGGTTTTCGTCTGCTGTGTCAATATCAATTGGTTTTTCTTCATCCATGATGGATGCCAGATTTTTATCTTTGAGCCTTACCGCCGGTTTCATAAAGGTGTAAGCGCCGAAAAGTATCAAGATGATGCCTCCGATAAGGCTAAACCAGATATTGTTTCGTGGGTCGTCGCCCAGAAACTGCGAAACCCCCCGCCATACCAAAAACACCGTCAGAGCGTCGCTCAGCAAAATTCCCGCAGCGAAATACCACCCATAACGAAACCCGCGATGCAAACTGGTCTGCAACAACATAAACAACGCCGGACCAACCATAAACGAAAGCATGATGCCGACTAAGATTCCATTACCTATTGTACTCATGGCAAAAACGATTTAGTTCTAAAAAAAATCTCATCAAAAGGCTCTATCCATGCAAAATGTAGAGGAATTTCGGGATAGGTGTCCTTGAATATATTATACTTGTTCTCTTTAATAGCGCTTTTGTTGAATTTCACTTCCACGGAATATGGATTTTCTATACGCCCCATCACAAAATCAACTTCATTATAATCCGCTGTGCGCCAAAAAGATATATCCTCTATGTCATGTTTTTCCAACAAGAGTCTGAAATAGAGATTTTCCCACAGTTCGCCCTTGTCAAGACGAAAAGTGGGCATTTCAAAGTTATTGACGAGGCAATTACGTAATCCATTATCCAAGAGGTAGGCTTTCGGCATTTTTGTTAATTCTTTCCGCAAATTTTTAAAAAAAGGCTTTACCAATGCTATATGGAAACATTTTTGCAAGATGTATAAGTAATTGTTTATCGTCTCGTTTTTGATTTTAAGACTGCCCGCCAATTCATTGACGTTAACCAAACTGCCTGCTTGCCCTGCAATAGTTCGGAAAAGATTGTAAAAAGCGTTTTCATTTTGCACACCCGATTCCAAAATGTCTCTTTTCACGAAAGAATCCCGGATTTCCTTCAAGTATGCTATTTTTTCTTTACTGTCCGGCTCCGTTATCACAGCCGGATAGCCGCCATAGACCATGTAATTGTTCCATTCCTGTTGTAAAAATTCTATTTTTAATGTCTGCGCCGACGGATTTGCCTGAATACGTTTTAATTCGTCGTGCAACTCTTCTTTATTTCTCAATCTCAAATATTCATCAAACGAACAAGTATATAGATGAAATATTCTCTTTCTTCCCGCCAATGAATCCTTAAATGTCCTATCAATGTAAAAAGCGCTGCTGCCCGTTGCTACGATTTTTATGCTCTTTGCATGTTCGTCGTACAGCAATTTGAGAAAATTAGACGGGTCGTCCAAGTATTGAATCTCGTCAATAAATACTACAATGCGCCTGTCCGATTCAGGTAAGAAGTTCAGAAGGTTTAACGGGCTTTTGTTTAATTCCGACAACAGGCTCTTGTTTTCCAAGTTCAAAACAAGCGTTGGAGTATCTTTTTCTTTACAAAAATCTCCTAATTGGCGCAATAGCGTGGACTTTCCGGTTTGTCGGGCGCCCGTTACGATGGTAAATTCCTTCCGCTCTAAATGCAATTTTAAAAGTTCAAATAAATTCCGTTTCATCATTCAATTTTTTGCGTGCAAAGGTAATTAAAATTATTGAAATATTAACAACATGGGGTAAAATATCCGATATTTTTACCGGTGCATGGGGCAAAATATCCGATATTTTTACCGGTGCATGGGGTAAAATATCCGATATTTTTACCGGTGCATGGGGTAAACTTTCAGTCTTTAATCTCTCCGTAAAACCAGACGGCGATATCCGAATAGTTGAATTTTTGCCGTGAGAAGTGCGGGAATAAGGCTTTTTGCGCCATCTCGTTGATTTGCTGTTCCGATTTGCGGAAGCCGCAGTTGTAGGCAGAGGCATAAAATCGCAGTTGTTCTTCGGTGGTAGCAGAGGAAAGAGCGCTAAACCGCTTTTGCAATACTTCGCAAAAGAGCGACAGATAGGTTAGTTGCCATTCCACCGTATTCAGTCTGTCTATGCGCGTTACCCGCGCCGCTCTTTCGTCAGGAGTGACAAAGAGACAATCCGCATATTTTGTTTGCAGAGCGCTATCTGCCGCGGCTGCTTCTTCCAACAACTCTATAAAAGAGGGTTTCATCTGAAAATAGCCGATAGAAAAGTCGGAATAGGCTTTACCGCCTTGCACATAAAGCACCTTTAGCGAATACGTTTCCAACTTATTGCTCAAGTAACTGTATTGCGTATATTCGGGCGCCACGATGGAAAAGAGAAATTGCGGCGTTAAGCCGACACTTTGCGCTGCAACTGCAAACAGGCGTTGGTGTTGGGTATAAAAATCTTTGGCAGTGCAGCACTCTGAAGGGTATAGTTGCGCGTAGGTGGCATCCTGACCGCTGCTGTTCATCGCAATCGCCAACGGAAAAGCCAATATAAGCGCAAATTTACGGTAACTTATGCTCATACAACACCAAATCTTTACCTTCTACGGCATTCCAAACAAAAACGTTCTTGCCCGTATCATACCATGCATATAACGCCGGCGACTTACCATAACGCTTTCCATCTATTACTACATATTCATATTTGTAATCGGAAAAAAACGAGTGTTCATCGTTTATGGAACTTAATTCAATGCCATTATAAGTATTAGCATATACAGGATTTGCATTAAATATAACCGGCATCCATGTTGTCCATATTGCACCCCAAAAGTCTATTTTATTTTTTCCATCATGGTTTAAGTCTATTTTTCCATTTTTCCTGCTAACGTATGTATAGTCGCCATTATCGGACAATGCTACATATTCAATATCATCATACCCTTGACTGATGCTGCTGTTGATATTGGCATACCGTTTGCCATTGCTTTCATAGCTATAAGCATACTTTCCGCTTTCGGTTAAGCATAAATAGCGAACAAAATCATACCCTTGACTGATGCTGCCGTTGATATTGGCATACCCCTTGCCATTGCTTTTATAGCAATAAGCATACTTTCCGCTTTCGGTTAAGCATAAATTATACACATCATCATACCCTTGACTGATGCTGCCGTTGATATTGGCATAGTATTTGCCATTGTTTTCATAGCAATAAGCATACTTTCCGCTTTCGGTTAAGCATAAATCGCGAACAAAATCATACCCTTGACTGATGCTGCCGTTGATATTGGCATACTGTTCGCCATTTCTTTTATAGCAATAAGCATACTTTCCGCTTTCGGTTAAACAGACATCACCAACCCAATCATACCTTTGACTGATACTGCCGTTGATATTGACAGACGATTTGCGACTGTTATAGTCATAAATACTTTCAGCAAAATCCACCTTTTTATTTTTTCCATCTTTATGCGCATACCATCTTTCCGCAAGGCGATAGAGATAATCATACTCTTTTACAAGGGTAGTTAGCGTTATATTACCATTAGGTCGCCGGAAAGAATTATTTGCATGCAGCGATATGTCTTCAAAAGGTCCGTCAATGGTTCCTTTATAATTCACATAATAGTTCACCACGCCATTTTCTTTTTTCGTATAGTAAAACACATATCCGTTCTCTTCGGCAATGTTGAGATAGGAAAAGTTTCTGGCGGAGCCACTAAAGTCATTGGCATCGGTTGTTATTATCCGTTTTCCGTTAAACACAAAGGTACAAGATTTTTTCACGTCATCGTAAATGATGCAGGCAAAGCGGTTTTCATTGAAATATTGGGCTGCAAAATATTCGCCTGCCCAAATGCTTTCATTCTGTCCAAGCGTGAGCAGTACGCTGCGTTTAAGATTATTATCCTGCGCCCACACACCAAACGAAGCGCAAAAAACAATAGATAAGGCGATGATGGTGTTCCGCCTTTGTCGGGTTAAAAAATTTTTTTCATTCATTTTCAATTATTTTTAAAGGTTATGATACATTAATAAAACAAATGCAAAGATACATTTTTTTGAGATATGCGATTGTGCGATATGCGATGTGAGACTTTTTTGCCACGTTGCGGGTCAAGCCTGCAATGACGAACACGAATTATCACGAATGTTTATTTTGCGACCTTTGCGGTTATCCTTTGCGCCTTTGCGTTAAAATTCCCATTCTTTGGAGGGGGCAGAGGGCGGTTCTTAACGCAAGGGCGCAAAGATTTTTCGCAAAGAACGCAAAGAATAAAGAAAAACTTCGTGTCTTCATGTCTTCGTACCTTCGTGTTTGAAAAAAACACTATCTTTGCCCCGTATTAATTGCCGTCAATGATGTTGAAATATTTTTTGCTCATATCTTTTGTTATCACATCATACCTCGTGTGCGCCCAGCAGCAGGCGCCGGATGAGAATATGATAAAAGTGGAGATTCTGAACGCCGACAAAGCCGTCAATAAGGCTTCGCTGGCGCGCACGGATATGTTTGGTAATGTGGCTTTTAGACACGAAGACATCACGCTCTATTGCGACTCCGCCTATTTCTACGACGCGCACAACTCGTTCGACGCTTTCGGAAATGCGCACCTGCACTTCAGCGATACGCTGAACCTCTATAGCGAACGCATCAACTACTCCGGAAACACGCGCATCGCCAAAGCCGTGGAAAACGTTGTATTACAGGATAATGAAAAAACTTTATACACCGACACGCTGGACTATTACCGCAACTTCGACTATGCCTACTATCCCAACCACGGACGTATTGTGGACGATGAAAATACGTTGCTGTCCATACGGGGATTTTATTACACAAAAATGAAAGAGATTCATTTTCAAGACAGTGTGGTGCTTTTCAACGAAGAAAACACGCTGCTTTCCGACACGTTGGTTTACTACACCGACACGAAAATCGCCAACATCGTCGGACCGACCCACATCTACGGAAAAAACGGACGCTACATGTATTGCGAACTCGGCTGGTATAACACCATCAACGACGATTCGGATGTACGGAAAAATATCTATGCCATTGACAAAGACCAGATTACACGATGTCAACGGGCAACCTACGACAGCGAAACGCAAATCGGACGCTTTTACGACCAAATCGAAATGATTGACACCACGCAAAACGTCATCATCAAAGGAAACTACGGCGAATATCACCGAAGCCAATACTTCGGTTTTATGGTGGACAGCGCCTTAGCAATCATGGTGGATGACCGTTTGGATTCGCTCTTCCTCCACGCCGACACGCTCTTTACACGCTTGGACACGACCAAAAGCATCACCCATCTCTTTGCCTACCACAAAGCCAAATTTTTCAGAAGCGATTTGCAGGGCGCTTGCGATTCCATTGCCTACATCATGGCGGATTCTACGCTGAGGATGTACATCCTGCCCGTCCTCTGGGCGGAAAACAGTCAACTCACCTCCGACTCCATCTATTTCTTTATGAGCGACAACAAAATTGATTCGATGATTTTGTATGGAAACGGTTTTATCATATCCAGAGATACCATCAACACCGACACCTACAACCAGGTGAAAGGGCGTTTGGTAACGGCTTATTTCGTTGATAATGAGATACATAAAATCGTAGTCAACGGAAATGCCGAGTCGCTCTACTACATCCGCGACGACGATAACGAACTCATCGGCATTGACAAGGCGGTAGCAGCCATGCTCTACATCATGGTCGAAAACAATGAATTTAAAAGCGTTACCTACCTCAACGGCGCCAACGCCACAACCTACCCCGAAAGCGAAATCGCCAAACCCGACCTGAAACTGAAAGGATTTAAACTACAAACGGAACGACAACCGCTGCGGAAAGAGGATATTTTTATACGGGATTGAAAATAATGAAATTAATAAACTCAAAAGATTATGGTAAAAAGTAAAAGAAATCTTTTTTCAACGATGTCAAGCATTTTGAAAAAAAGCACAGTTGTAACATTGTGTATGATTCTAATCGGGTTATTCCTATCCGTTGGATGTAAGAAAGAAAAAAACGGCGAGGAAACAAACGGTGAAGCGTTTTGCTCGTATGTCAATGCAGAAGATCTTGACAAGACAATACCTCTTATCAATGAATTTTTGAAAGATCTGTCAAATGATTTGAACGATGAGCAAAAATTACAAGCGTTGGTAACATGGTTAAAATCATATTCTTGTATCGTTGATGCAGAGATTCTCTGTGTATCGTGTATTTTTACACTTCCTGCACAAAGTGAAATTTTTATTTCGTTTAAAGAAAAGAACATAACAAGAAGTTTTATCCTTGATATTGTAATGGATAATCCATTGACATCTGTGCGTTATCACGAGCATGAGGAACCGGTCTATAACAAAATCTTAATGTTAATCGTCGATGAGCAGACCAATACATTTATTGGAGGGAAAGAGATGGTGTTTTCTCAAATTGAGGATTCCTTTACAATTACCTATGAATATGTATCTCCGGGTGATTTCGGTTATTTGAAATTGTTTTACAAAGAGATAGACGAACTGCTATTCCATGGAACCATTTTTTGGATGGGAACAGGAGAAATAATATTCCCATCAGATTTATTGCCTCCCGATCAATTCGATAGAGTTACTACCGATGATTATGTATCTCCAAATGGTTTTGGAAACATCTTTGATCCCGATCAAACGTATGATTACGGAACTGTATGGAACGCTGTACAGTCCTTGGTAAAGGCAAGAGAATATTTATATTCAAACCCTCATCAAAAGGTAAAGATTTGTGGATATTCTCCGACATCAGGAATGTTTCCTCCCGTTGATAGGTATTGGATAGTGTATTTAAAACAATAAATTTATGTTCAAAAAACCACATCTTTTTCTACTTCTCCTCCTCCTCCTCGCCGTCTTCGGTTGCAACCATTTTGTCAAGGAGCCATGCGACCCTGAGCAGGCGCTTGCCGATGATGCCGCCGTCGTGGTCTTTTCCAAAGACGGGGATTGGATGTTGCGCTTTATGGATTCGGGATTTCCGCTGTTTTCATCGGAAACAGGAGGATTGATTTTCCCCGATTCCGTCAAACGGGCGGAGGTCGAAAATGAGGTAAGGCAGTGTTTTGGGAAAAGATATTTTCTTTCGATGTACGAGCGGGCGGGTGTTGGCGTTACGCTGCTGGCGTTTGAGTTGAATGAGACCCGCGAGCGGAAGATCGTGGAACTCGTCAAAAAGATAAACAGGAAAACAGGCGATGTCCCCTCCCAAAAATACCACGACGTCCGATGTTATACGCTTGTGACAGAAAAGGGAACCTGTTACTTCGCCGTGAAAGACGCCGTTTTTCTGGCTTCCACTTCCTTACTTTTGTTGCAAGAAGCCATTGATAACGTGGATGTTAAAAACGGTTTACGTCAAAACGAACACTATCGCCACGCCACGCAACTTTGGGGACGCAATGTGAATGCCAACATCTATATCTCCTATTCCAAAGTCGCCGCTTGTTCGGATGTATCTTCCCGTCCCATCTTCAAAGAGTTGGAAGAGATGGCGTTATGGAGCAGTTTCGACATGTCGAAAAGAGACAATATATGGATTCTCAACGGATATACGAATGTTCCTGACCACGCTCTTTTGAAAACGGACACGTCCCTGCAACCGATACGCATGGATGTAGCCGCATGGCTGCCGACCGGCACAGGTTGCTATTACGCCCGTCCCGATACCTCAATCTCCGGAGGGGCGGCATCTTCTTTGAAACGGACGTCTCTCTATTCACAGATATTCCCGTTGATGGACGAAACTTGTGATTTTGCCTTATACCATCATTCCGGCGGACAGGCGTTATCACTGCAACTTTCTGCTGTTGACGACCTGTTTTACTCCAAATTCATCATCGCTTACCATATTGATAATCATCCTCTTCCTGTTGAAAAACCGGAACAGGAAACGGCGTCCGACGAAGTGCCGACGTTCGATGAAGAACCCGCCATCATCAGCACAGATGGGAAAATCGTACTTGACGGGAAGATGATTTTGTCGCCCTTCATCTTTGTAAACGAATCCGCTAAAAAGTTGAATGTCATTCTCTTCGATGACAAGAAAAACGTTTATCTGATTGAAAAAGAGCGGGGCGTCATTTTCAAAAAAACGCTCGACGAACTGCCCGTCAGCCGGGTTTACGAGATTGACGACGGCGGAGGGAAAAAATACGTTTTCAACTCCAAAAACCGACTCTATGTCATTGATTCCAAAGGCGATGCTGTGCAAGGTTTTCCGTTGTTGCTGTCTGTCCCTGCGCAAAATTCCGTTGCCGTGTTTGATTTTCACGGGAAGAAGGATTATTCCATCGTCTGGGTTGACGCCAACGGCACGGTGCAATGTGTTGACAAAACCGGCAAAAAACGACAGGATTGGAGTTCTCCCGTCGTGTCGGGCGAAATATCGCAAGCGCTGCAATACTGTTCCAAAGGAAACGCCGCCTATCTCATCGCCGCCTTAGACAACGGCAATGTCATGCTGTACGACCGGCAAGGAAAAGAGAAGATGACCATTAAATCTTCATTCCACAACAACCCCCGCACCGCGTTCTATATCAACGAAACCAACTACCAAAAAGGACTTTTACTGACAACCGACAAAACCGGAACATTGGTCTATCTCCCCGAAAAAGGGAAGATCTCCACCACCGTCTTCGGGACTTTTTCCGAACAGCACCAATTCCTCTACGGCGACTTGGACGGCGACGGTCATCGCGACTTTATCTATTTGGACAAGAACGAGTTAAAAGTTTTTAATCGCTTTAAAAAACAAATTCTGAAACATACTTTCCCCAAAAACACAACCCTCAGCATGGAGTTGTTCACCCTCAACAAGAAAAAATATATCGCCGTGTCGGCTCTCGAAGAGAATAAGATATATCTGTTTGACGGTAAGGGGATTGATGATCTATCTTCGTGGCTAATAATAGATTAACGCTAAAACAATGGTAGAATGTTTGATTCCCAACAAATATCTGTAAATAAAAAAAATTATTCCATTCATCACCATTCATAACCAAAAAATATGTATTTTTGCACTCCATTTCACTGCCCGATGGTGTAATTGGCAACACGTCTGACTCTGGATCAGAAAAGTCTAGGTTCGAACCCTAGTCGGGCAACTTAATAAAACCCACCAAACATTAATAAGAACACCTATCTTATTAAAAAACAACCGTCTTACGCACTTTCAAAAAGCAAAAAAAGAAAAACAATCTTAATAAGATTTATTTCTTTTTAGCGTTTTTTCCTACGGATTTCCTACGGATTTTCCTGTGGCTTTTTAAAATACTCATGGTCGAGCATTTTCATTGCCATAACCTTTCTGGTTATTCCGAGATAGTTAATGGTGGTAGTTATCTTTGTGTGTCCTAGAACTCCCTGTATAAAATACAGGTCAAATCCGGCGAGGTACATGTTCGTTGCACAGCTTCTTCGGGCGGTGTGCGTTGTGATTAATTTGTATTTTTCGCAGAACTCACTGGCGTCCTTGGGGCGATTACGTCCGCGCCTTGTGTCTGTAACGAGGTTGTCTATTTTTGCCATCTCTCCGATCTTTTTCATGTACCGATTGATCAACACCTCGCCTATCAACTTTGGCATTCCGCTGTATTTGTTCAACATCTCTTTCACCTGCCAATGCAAGGGAACATACACAGGTTCGCCGGTTTTGTCGGTATTGTCCACGCAAATTAGTCCTGTGTTTTCCACGGCGCCATCAACACATCGCCTGTAATCGCTTACCCGAAGTCCCGTTCTGCAACCTATCACAAAGAGGTCCCTTGCCATTTCAAATTCGCCCGAAAGTTCTAAGTTGTACAGTTTTAAGATTTCTTCCTCATCGAGATAGATATGTTTTTTCGTTTCGGATGGCGCTTTAAATTCGGTACTTTTGTAAATAAGATTTTGGTTTATGCCGATGGTGGTAGCAACGTTCAAAAACCGTTTCAACTTTTTAACAAAGACAGCTATCGTATTTGGGACATAGTTTTGTTCTTTCAGGTCGCTCACAAAATTTTTATAAAACTCAAGGTCAATATCCTCGAAGTCAACATCTCTGCCATATTTCCGATTAGCAAAATCTTTTACCTTTTCATACACCGTTTTGTATTTGCCAAGCGTGGCATCAAATCCCTTTTTATTGATGATTTTTTCATCCTGCCTGTACCTGATCATGTCTTCAATGTGTTCGTACAGCGTTTTTTTCGTGGTTGTCTTTTTCAGATTTCCTGACAAGGCGGATGCAAGGTTTGCATTATTCAGCCTTTCTTCCCGTTTCAAGTCATCGTGCAGCTGTAGGATTTCCGCAGATTTTCTAACAAGATAGCTGTTAATAGTTTCATAATCACGCTCTTTATTGCTTACCCTCTGTTTTTTCTGGTCCCAGTTTTTGGGCGAAACCATATAGACCGTGTCAAAACGAAACTCGTTGCCATCATAACTGAGGCTTCCGATTAATGACGTACTGCGGGCGGACTTGGTGCGCAGGTAATATCTTACTGATGCCATATTGATTCACATTTACATTCATTACATTGGTGTAGAATAAAACTTTTTTATATCTTTGCACTTTAATTTTAAATATTCATCACTAACACCTTACGTGCCGCATAGATTCTAATGGTGCGACGTTTTCCCCTTTGTCCGTCAAATTTTCAATGATTTTTAGCAAACTGGCAACATGATTTTTGTAAAAATCAACATCACCTTCCGAACTTTTCAGCATTTTTCCTTTTCCAGTCATCAACCATTCTACATCTATTTCGTCGCATTTTTCTATTATTAACATCAACATATCATAAGATGGATTCTCCTGTCCGTTAATCTTTTTAACGACTCGGGAGTTTTGATTCCTCTCAAAACCAATGTATTCAGCAAAACTACGTGTATTCATTCCGTAATGCTCCATTATCAATTTAATTCTTTCTCCAATAGTACTCATTATCAATAAATTAAAAATTATTTTTCAAAAAAAATCAAAAAAAATCAAAAAAACTTGTTTTGTACAACTAAAAAGATGTATCTTTGCACCCGATATTTTTATCTTTTATAACGGCAAAAATAACAATAAAAATGGAAAGTAACAACGGATTTAAAAAAGGTTTTGACAAAGTCAAAAATGGGGACGCAAAAACTGTCCGCCAAGAGATCAAGGATGCGCTTGGAATAAAATCAACAAGCACATGGTACAACCGACTGTACGGGGCAGTAATCCCTAACAAAGTCGAAGTAGAAGCAATTGAAAAAATCTTCCTCGAGCACGGCATCACCGATGTTTGGGGGTAAAATAGAATAAATTATTAAATATCAACAACATGGACACAAAAACCTTAGTAAAAGTAAACAACGTTGCTATCCAAATGGTAAGCGATAGCACGGAAAAATTGATCCCGATTAAACCAATTTGCCAAGCATTGGGGGTGGACGAAGACGCTCAAAGAAGAAAACTCTATGAGGACGAAATTTTAAGTTCAGTTACCGTGCTGAGCACGGCAACTGGAGCCGACGGAAAACAGTACGAAATGGTCTGCATTCCTCTCAAATTTGTATTCGGATGGCTGTTCACTATCAGTCCGAAGAATGTGAACGAGGAGGCACGGCAAACGGTAACTAAATACCGCTTGGAGTGCTACGATGCCTTGTTCCGCCACTTCGCAGAGCAGTCGGAGTTTCTGTCGCAACGCGACAAAGCCATCGAGCAGCAATTGGAAGTGTATCAGTTGGCAAAATCCAACTTCAACACCGCCAAAAAACGCATGTACGAGGCGGAAAACCAACTCAACACCACCAGAAAAGTAACTTTCGAGGAGTGGAGGGCAAATAATAATCAGTTGTTGATTAATTTTGAATGATAAAATGAAAACAATCCCCCTCATGCAACTAAACAAGCAAGACTTCAAAGAGGTATTGCAGGAAGAGATGACAGACATTCGGAAGGTGTTGCGCGCAGAGATAACCGACGTCTTCTTTGACCGCTACAAGCGCATCGAAGTTGGCACCTCTACCGTGGCCGAGATATGCGGCGTCCACCCCGTAACAGTAACGAATTGGATAAAACAGAAATGGCTGACGCCAACAAATCCGGGAAGCAGCAAATATAAATTCCTGCTGTCGGACGTGCTGAGAAAAGCAAATATGAAATTTGAAAATGTTTAAATATATCAAAAAGGAGGCAATTTATGAATAACAACGAAAACAAGGAGGTAAAATATGAAACCACAGCAAAAACGTACCGCGTACCATATATAGTATTGTATGACGGAACATCGCACAGTCGCACGGTAGAAGTGCCGGCGCTGACTTCTCAGGAAGCGAGGCAACTTGCCGAAGTAAAAATCAACAACTTGGAACCCGAAGCCGACAGTTTCGAGTTGTACGGACATCCGGAGGTGATAGTATGACAGAACAATACCTTATATCCGGAATACACTACTGTCCGCATTGTTTCGACCACATCTCCAAGATGGAAATGATAATCGAAATATGTAGAAACTGTGGGCGGCATTGGAACGAAAACGACATTGAATCGACACCGAAATCCATGTCGGAAGATAAATATAATTATCAAATAGCAATGATTGAAAATGAAAACGATTGAAACTAAAAACCAATTTATATTTGAGTCAACAGACGAATACGGCGAATTTCAATTTTGCGTACACAAAAGTTGCAACCAAATTCAATTAAACACAAATGATTCTGAGGCATTTGCAGATGTAAACCGTATAGAAATAAAGGAAATCATTAAAATATTACAAAAAGCGTTAGAATATGAAAGCAATTGAAAATTTAACAGTACAATGCACTTTTACAGTAGGATTATGCGACTTAGAAGTTACCGATGAGGTTTATGACGGTCTATCCGGCATCTATGATAGCGGAGAAATAGACAGTGATGATCATAATAAATTAGCCAATAAGAACACATTACAAGCCTTTGAATGGTTAAGCGATAAAATAGACTTTGGAGATGCCTACGAATGGAGTTACGAAATAAATGACATGGACGATGAAAACAATTAGCGAAGCAGCGGATGAATACGCAACACAAGAGCGAACAACCCACAGCGAACAATCGGCATTCGCCGATGGCGCACTGTGGGCGCAACAGTGGATTGATGTTAAAAACGAATTGCCGGAAAATATTGACAACGTACTTGTAAAAATACTATGCGAACCGCATCCACCAACAAGAGCGGCAACGCCAGTACAAAAAGAACCATTTACGATAACTACACTGGGAAATTATTATAAAGGACTTGGTGGAAGATGGGATATCATACATAATTTAATAGCAAACGGATTTCACGCCAAATCATGGACAGTTACCCACTGGCGACCAATCGAAAGAAAATGATACGGAAATGAACACAAAAGCAATTAAAATGCCAAACGGCGCGGCGGCGGAGTACGCAAAATACGCCTGCAACTTCTACAAAGGGTGCAGCAATTCCTGTACCTATTGTTTCAATAACCGCTGGGGATGGGGTGATGTTCCAACGCTAAGAAAGTGTTTCAAAGACGAACAGCACGCTTTGGAAGCGTTTGAAAAGGAATTGCTGAAAAATCTTCCGGAACTGCAAAAGCACGGACTATTGTTTAGTTTTACGACAGACCCGATGTTGCAATATATAACCGAGATTTTAACATGGTCTGCAGCAGAAATGGCAATATTAAAGAATGTTCCTTGTAAAATTCTAACAAAGTGCACGGGATGGGTTGATGATTTAGTAGAATACGAAAAAGACAATAGAGAAAAATGGAAAACATTATGCGCCTTCGGCTTCACCCTCACCGGACACGACGAACTCGAACCCGGCGCATCCACCAACATCGAACGGATAAAAGCGATGAAAAAACTGCACGAGGCAGGTTTCAAAACATGGGCATCCATAGAGCCGATAATTGATGCCAAAAGCAGCCTGAACATGATTGAAAAGACCGTTTCTTTTTGCGACTTGTTTAAAGTCGGGTTAAAGAGTGGCAAAAAATATAATGATGATAATCTGATATGGTTTATGGATTGGGCTGTGTCTTTTATCAACAAAAACAATTCGAAAATCTACTTCAAAAACAGCCTTTTGCAGCAAGCAGGCATCAGTCGTGAGGAGTTGCCAAGCAACTGCGTTACACGGGATTATAATATGTTTAACTTTAATAATAAATAGTTATGTGCGATTGTATAGAAAAATTAGAAACAACGCTCACCGAACAAATGGTTGAGCGAAACACAGGATGCGAGGTTATAGAAAACGTAAGTCTTTCACCAAAATTCTTGTACACAACGGGGTACCCGTTATACTTTAACGCCATTGGACGCATACAAAATGGGAAAAGAACACGCAAATTTGACACACACATCATACCCACTTATTGCCCATTTTGTGGGAAAGAAATATAATATAAAAACGTAAAATCATGTTAGATTACATCTTAAACATCTTTGTCTCAACGGACAAATACAGAAAAAATTTACACAGACCCCATCTAAGTGAAAACGGGTTTGTATATGCGTCAAACGGTAATATTGCAATAAAAATACCGTATGAAAAATTACTACTGCCATACAAATCAGTCGAAAAATTTCCGAACGCAGAGCATATACTACAAGAAGCAAAAGACTCGGCAGCCAAAAAAATCACTATAGATACGGAACGGCTTTCCCGTGAACTCGCTAAATGCCGAATGGAATTGGAAAAAAAAGATTGCAATATATGCAATGGCGTAGGAGAAAAAAAATGCGATGAATGCGGCTCAATGTACACCTGCAACGAATGCGACGGAACAGGTAAAATAGATAAAACATTTCCATTGGTAAAATTTGCCCAAATATCCAACGATGACGACGAACCTCGTGCCGGAATAAGAATCGGCGACGACTTAACCTTTCATCCGGACATGATCAACCGCATTTTCCTTACAGCCTTGGCTTTAAATAAACAAATCATAACCTTTCAATATCACGAAAAAACAAAAGCATGTTTCATCTCCTTTGACGATATTGAAATAATAATCATGCCAATGTATTTAAAATGAAACGCCGTGTCAAAAAATACTCGCTCAAGAAAGAATGCCGCCGTTACCGGCAACATCAGAAACTCAGAAGAAATGGTATTCTCTACTGCAAAAAAACACGATACATCTTCATTCCGCATACATACACGCCTGAGCCGTACTTCGAGATTGAAAAAGCCATAAATATATTAATCAAAGAGTTTCACTACGCAATACAAATAACGATAGAATGATACCACAAGATAAAATCGACAAAATACTATCCCGTGTCGACATCGTTGATGTCGTTGGCGCCTTTGTTAAACTCACCAAAAAGGGCGTCAACTATCTGGCATATTGCCCGTTTCATGATGAAAAGACGCCGTCGTTTTCGGTTAGTCCGTCGAAACAAATTTACAAGTGTTTCGGTTGCGGAGAGGGTGGTGATGCCGTTAGGTTCCTGATGAAACATGAAAAGATGACCTATCCGGAGGCGTTGCGATGGTTAGCCAAACGCTATTTATTTTCCGACCTAAAAGATACCACCATTACCCCCGAAGAGCAAGCAATTCAAGAAGCCGCAATGAAACGGAAATCATCCATCACCACGACGCTACGTATAATTCAAAACTTTTATGTAGAGAACCTACAACAAAACAGCAAAGCATTAGACTACATAACCAACGACCGACAATTCAGCAGCGACATCAGCGCCACCTTCAAATTGGGATACGCCCCAAACAGTGTTGAACCGCTACTAAAATATTGCGCCGACAACGGACTGAAAACAGAGTTTTTAGTAGAAATCGGCATCCTGAAAGAGGGCAAACACAGCCTATACGATCCATTCTACAACCGTATCATCTTTCCAATCTGGGACAGACTTGGACAAACCGTTGGTTTCTCCGGGCGCATCCTACCAAACACGGATGAGGCTACCGCGGGAGGCACACCATCCATTCTGAGAGGGCTTGGGGGGTCTAAATACATCAATTCCGCCGAATCCGAAATCTATCACAAGGGACAAACGCTCTACGGCTACCACATCGCTCACGCCAAAATCCGGAAAACCAAAACCGTTTACCTTGTCGAAGGTAACACCGACTGTATGCGACTGCACGCCATCGGGCGACCAAACACCGTCGCGCAACTCGGAACCGCCCTCACTACCGACCAAATCGCACTACTGAAAAAGTCCGGCGCCGAGACGGTAATACTTTGTTATGACAGCGACACCGCCGGCATTGCAGCCACCATCAAAAACGGCGAGGCGCTCGTTAAGGATGGATTCGCAGTGCAAATTTTGCAACTTGGAAAACCTGATGCAAACGAAAAAACCGACGCCGACACTTTTTTTAAAACCATTAATATAGAAGATTACGAGACGGAAGAAAACCTGCATGATTACATGACATGGAGGTTTGCACGGGAATATGACGCCGCAAAAACGCCCGTCATGAAATCGGGCGTTGTGCAAAAGTTCGCCGATCTGTTAACCGCTACAGATGACAATACCGCCACTTTCTATGTTGATGAAATTGGCAAAAGATATAAAATAAAACAACAGCTATCACAGACGTACAAGCGTTGCTTGCAACGTCTCAAAGACGAAAATAAACCCATTACCCCATCCTTCAGGACGGGACACCACTCCGCCCAAAACGAAGAAGAAGAAGATCCCATGCTTAAGCGTTACGGCTTCATGGAAGAAAACGGGAAGTACTGGTTCCAACGAATTGGGAATTACGGATCCAACTTCATTCTCAAACCGCTTTTTCACGTCGAATCCGTCAGTAAGCCGAAACGTATCTTTTCCATCATCAATGAATATGGAATAGCGCATCAAATAGAATTAGACCAGAAGGACCTGATTTCGCTACAATCATTCAAGTTGAAAGTAGAAGGATTGGGCAACTTCCTTTGGAAAACAGATGAAATTTCCTTAACGCAACTAAAAGCGTACATGTACGACAACACAAAGAGTTGCAAGGAACTCGAACAATTAGGATGGCAGGCACAAGGCTTCTGGGCTTGGTGCAACGGGATATTTTACAACAACGTATTTTACCCGATTGATGACATGGGCGTCGTAGAACTTCCCGATGACATGGGAAACTACTATCTACCGGCGCTCTCCACTTTTTACAAACGCGACAAAGATGTTTACGAATCGGAGCGCCGGTTCGTCTTTCGTCCGGAAAGCCAAACGTCGCTACGCGACTTTAGCAAGATGATGACAGACGTTTTCGGCGATAACGCTATTGTATTGATACTGTTTTACATCAATACATTATTCAGAGATATAATCGTCAAAAAAACAAACAATTTTCCGCTGCTCAACCTTTTCGGACTGAAGGGAACCGGTAAGTCGGAACTGTATCACACCATACTGCAGGCGTTTGGGCATCACCCGATGGCGCCAAATATCAACAGCAGTTCCAAGGCATCGTTGGGAGACCACGTCGCACAATATTCCAACGCACTCTGTGCGATTGACGAATACAAAAACTCCTTAGAATTTGAAAAGATAGAGTTTCTAAAGGGACTTTACAATTCCACAGGACGTACCCGAATGAACATGGATAAGGACAAAAAGAAAGAGACTACCAAAGCCGACGTCGGCATCATCATCGCCGGACAGGAGATGCCCACCGCCGACATCGCGCTCTTTTCGCGACTACTGTACACAACGTTCACCAAAACCGAACACACGCCCGAAGAAACCAAGAAGTACGAGCAACTGAAAGAAACCGCAGCCAACGGCTTCACCAACATAACACACGAAATCCTATCACTCCGCGACCATTTCAAAGAAAACTACGACAAAGGCTATGAGACCGCAATGGAACTGCTCTCCGGCGAAACGGAAAACATCCAATACATTGAGGACCGCATATTGAAAAATTGGTTAATGATATTAGCCGGGTACATCGCCATCGCCGATAAAATTTCCGTTTGCTTTACTCAAAATCAAATAGTTACATTGTTTGCGCAATGTATTGAAAAGCAAAACTCTCAAGTACAGTCAGGGAACGAAATATCTGTATTTTGGGACACCGTCGAATACATTTTCAAAGAGACATTCATAAAAAATGAAATTGACTTCAAAATAGTACAACGAGAAAAACTCAAAACCAACAAATATCCGGACACAATTGAATGGGCACCGCCAAAAAACATCCTCTTAATGGATCCCGGGCGCATCTTCCCACTTTACCGCAAACACGCCAAACAAATCACCGAACAGGTACTACCGCTCCAAAGCCTCGAATTTTATGTAAAGAACTCAAAGGAATATCTCGGAATGGTTGATTCCGTAAAATTCAAAGTTGAAAATCCCGACACCGGCAAAATGGAAAACTACGACCAAACTAAAGACTTTGTAACCAACACCACCCCCATGCATAAATACAAAGTAACACGGGCATTAGCCTTTGACTATGACAAACTACAGCAAAACGGTATCAACATGCACATATCCGAAACTAATGATGACGATGATGATGAACAAACTGATAATAAAATATTTTAATTATGAACGAACAATTACAATTAGCGAATGCGTCCCAATCAATACGGCTGAAAAATGCCGGGTTTGATTGGAAAACAAACCATTACTACTTGCTTACAGGAGATGGTAAATATGAACTTAACCGCACATTAGAGTGTTTAAATCACAATGGTGTTGATACGAAGTTTGAACGATTTTCCGCCCCGACCATCGCCTTGGCTTTAAAATGGTTTAGAGACGTAAAAAATATTGTCAGCAGTATATATTTGGGTAATTGTTGTTATATCTATCAATATGTGTTTAAAGATAATTCTAAAGCACAAAATGCCGCAAATATCACAACAAAAAAATATCAAACCTGTGGTAGGGAATGTTATTATCAAACCGATAACCCGACCTACGAAGAAGCCGAAATACCACTATTAGACGAGTTATTAACAATTTTAGAAGAATTATCAGAATAACCCAAAAACCACCGGCTACCATTGGCTACCATTGGCTACCAGCACATAAAATATTGATAATAAATAAAATATATAAAAATGAACCCACAACGAATAAAAACAATTTTGGCTACCAGCGGCTACCAGCGGCTACCGTTGGCTACCACGGACTACTTTTTTAGTATAAAATATTGTTTTTTAAGAAATATAGTAAATTATAAATTATTGAATTATAACAACTTACCAATGGTAGCCAATGGTAGCCAACGGTAAGGGGTAAAATATAGGTATCACAGACAAAAAATAAAAATAATGAACGACACAATCACAAAAAAACAAGACGGCGTAATCATTCACCTGTCAACTGACCATTGGGAACATTTGGTTGAAGAATGCAGGGCTGTAATCAATGCGATGTGTAGCCAAGGAGCTACTTTGTACGATGTTTCCCAACGTTTGCATATACAGACACTTTTTATCACTATGCCGGAAGTCTTAAAAAGGCTTAATAACGATGATTCAATATATTTATCACAAAAAAGAGATTAATCACATGTACCGTCACCACGCCCTTCACACCCCCGACACCACTACGTCCGCCTACAACGACATCGTAAACGATGCCGAAAAGTTTGGCTATATGATGTCCATTCTCAACTACATCAACGACATGAAAGATGATGAATGGTTCGAAATCGCCGACAAGGTCAAAGAGGAAAACATACCGGAGTTTATCAAAGCAGTGTGCGTTCTGTATCAATACAAGGCGATAAATATATCTTTTAATAATGAATTTACTAAATTTTATAAACACTGATAACTCATGACCGCCACCATCCAAATCCCCATGCCCCCATTGCTAAAAAAGTTTCTGCAATACAAACAGGCAATCTCACCGGAAGAACCGTTGGTTTTTCCCAAGCAGCACTATATAAACAAATTTTTGAGAACAGAGCTCGTAAACATCGACGCTCTGGCGTCAATGCCAATCGACGAAAGGGAAAATGTACAGCAATACTACAGCAGCGCAAGCCCCCCCCCTTCTGGTAGGCAGGGGGTGGCAGTGGCAATAATAGCCATTCCCAATTTCTCCGGATGGAAAGTCTGCCACAAAAAACGATTTTTAACCATAGGAAAAAAACGTAAATTTATAAAAACCGTAAAAGCAATATATAATCATGAATTAGAACAGTTCTACTGGGCGAACGAGCACGGCAAAAGCAAGCAAAATGTAGCAAATTTGTGGCTTGAGGAGTTGCATGTGGACGACGAAATCCTGCCAAAGTCGCAATGGCGTGCATTTTACCGAAAAATAAACTTGTAACTAATTGATTATTAATTAATAAAAAAAGAGGCAACTATTAATTGCAATTTTGTCATAAAATCTCATATCTCACATCTCAAAATCTCAAATCTATGAACATAGCAAAATCAACCAACAAAAACGTCGGAGGCGTCGCATCCCTATCCTACGTCCTCGTCTCCGAGGTCGAAAAATTTCCTGTTATCATGAAATATCAGACAATCAACTTCGATGACATCATGCTAAAAGGCGGCGCCGAGTGGAAAACCATCTACTTCAGTCCGGAGACATGCTCCTCCGACTCCGAAAACAAAACCGACGACGCCGGAATGTATTACAACAACACCATCAAAGCCGACTACCCCGCCGAGAACGCCGACGCATCCATCGCTTTAGAAAGCATCAAGGACATTCCCATCCTTGTAATCACCAAAAACCTAAACGGCGTCGAAAAACTTTTCGGCACGCCGGAAAACCCGATGCGGCTGCAATACAACCAACCAACCGGAGAATCGGTAATGAAAACAACGGGATATGAAATTACCATCAGCGGCGCCGGGATATATCCTGCATTTTTTATTAAGAGAATATAAATGAATATATATCAAAAAATAGATTTAATCGCTGAGCGCCTGGAAGCCTATCGCCTCCACAATCCCGATACCGCCAAATTGTCGTATAGCGGAGGCAGGGATAGTCATCTCTTATTACATATAATAAGAAATCTTTTAAAATATAGCAGCAGTCAATTTCCTGCAATTTACGCGAAAACACGCAACGAATATCACGAAATACGCCTCAGAATTGAAGAACAAGACATAACGATTGTAGGCGGTGGAGAAAATTGCCTTTCGCTGTTTAAAAAGCACGGGCTTGCTTTATTTTCAAAAGATTGTTCTCAGAATATTGAATATGCGAGGTATAAAAATAATGAGAAAGAATATATAGAAAAGTGGACATCAAAAGAAGGAACGCAGTGGGATTACAGAAAACAATATGTTTTTGCAAACGAATTTAGAATAAAATGTAGCGCAAAATGCTGTAATTATCTCAAAGATAATCATTTAAAAGATGCAAAAATAGTTGGTTTTAGAAAAAGCGAGGGAGGTAGAAGAAATGATGGTGCCAGCAAAGATTATGAGTGTTGTGTTCTTGATGACAAAAATTTATTCAGACCAATTCACGATGTCGACAACTCAGAACTCGCAGAAATGGAAAAAATTTTAAAAATAAAACCGCTAAATATCTACAACTATTTAAACCGTACCGGTTGCGTCATGTGCGGTTTCGGAACTAAAAAACAGATAAAAGAAAAAATAAACTACCTCCGATGGTTTGAACCACGACGGGCAGAGTTTTATGTGAAATATTTTTATAATTATTTAAAATACAGAAAAATAATATAACCACATAAAAAGGTCATAATCTACCTATATAATATGTACTATCATTGCACCCTGAAACGGAACACGCAATGAACTACTTGTTATTGACATTATCGGAAAACATCTGGGCGATTGAACCAAACTTCGCACTGACAATCATGTCGGAGTTGGAAAGGCTATTGCCACAGGCGAAGTTTGAACAACTTCCGGAACCGATAGAATGTATGAACGTTGCGGCGAAGAATGCTAACATTGTGCCGTATCAGATAGATCCACGTACAGAGGTAATATCTTTTGAATCCGCGCCAAAGGGGTCGATTGCATCGGTCAGTTTGCGCGGCGTTATGACAAAACATAATCAGTTCTGCGGTCCTGTGGGGTGCGAAACCATCGGTAGTCGCATCCTCACAGCCGACAGACACAAGAACATCGCCGGTACCATCTTAATAGTAGAATCGGGCGGCGGAGCCGTTTCGGCAATTAATCCCATCATTGACGCACTTTCGGCGTGCAAAAAGCCGACCGCCATCTTCATTGACGACGTCGCCGCCAGCGCCGCGCTGATGATTACGCCATACGCCGACCTCGTGATTGCACGCCATCAGATGGCACGTATCGGTTCACTCGGCGTAATGGGCATGTATCAAAATGACGATAGAAAACTTGATTCTCAGGGTGTAAAACTGTACAGTTACTATTCAAAATATTCTATATCAAAGAATAAAACCGAAATAGAAGCATCGCAGGGTAACGGCGAACTGGTCCTTAACAAAGTTATAGATCCGATTTGCCGTTCCTTGCTTACTCAATATGCCGCAAAGCGCGGCGCAAAACTCCGCGACAACTTGGAATCGTTTATGAATCACATTGATTTTGGTTCCCTTGATTTTATCCGTCCGGATAATGTATTCACCGGTGAAATGTTCTTTGCCCATCAATGCCTGCCCGAATCCGGTAACGGATTAATAGACAGCATCGGCAGCATCGGACAATGTGCCGAACAACTTTTAACGCTTACTCATTCACAATTTAAAATATCAACTAAATGAAACCACTCAAATTAATCCTTACCGCGCTTGCTTTGTCTGAGTTGATTTTTGGGGACAGCAAAACAACTATCCTGTCGAAAGAGCAGGTGGAAAAGTTGAAGGCTGCCTTCAAAGAAAAAACCGGACAGACCCTCGCGCTTACCGATTTGACATTCGACGCCGATGGCTATTCCACATTCAGCAGGACATCGCTCGAAAGCATTGAAGATTTTATGACGGAGTTTGATTCAGCGTCGCCGTCATTGCCATCGGCTTTAGCCAACGGCAATGATGATGCTATTGCAGCCGCCATCAAAACCGCCCGTGCCACCCACGCCGCCAACATGGAATCACGCTTCACACAGCTGGAAGCGGATTTGGCCACCGAACGCCAAAGACTCGCCGCCGCCAACCAAACTATCGAAACCTTGGGACGCCAACAGGAACCGACTCCGGCAGCTGCTACCCCGGTAAGCGACTTCCGCGTATTGGCGATTGGCTTCAATTCAACCGAAGGCTCCCGTTTTTGGAACAAAGCCGCATTACTTATCGCTCAGGGGCAACGCTCGGAGGCAAACATACTGGTAGCCAGCGCCGCCATTGACATTGAAAAAGTCAATGAAGAATTGGGCGCTTACTTCCGTGAACGCTATCCGGAAATTCAAGACTTCGTCATCAAAACGCCGACGCTCGACATGTTCCCACTCTACGGAACCGGAATAAAAGACGAGTTAGTCGTTATTGACATGTTCACCGGCGAATTTTTGCAACCCTATAACCCTGAATGGGCAGAAAAAGGCGGGTACGAATTTAAACCGGAAACCATCAAGGTACGCGACTTCAAAGTGGATCACCGCTTCAAGGCTACCGAACTCCGCACACTGATCACATCGTGGTTGGCTCCGATGACCAAAGGGACGAATCCGTTCCAAGAATCTTTTGTGGCATTTTTGGTCCGTAAGATGACCGAAAAAATCATCGAAGAGAAAACGCAGGCGATGATTCGTGGCGTTTACCGTCAGTCGCCCAACGGCATCGCCGGTCCTGCTATCGAATCCATCAACGGACTCTTGAAAACGTTGCAGACAATACGCGAAAGTTATAGGATTAAACCGTTCGAGTTTGGAAAATGGAACATCAAAGTAAAATCGGAAAACCACATCTATAAGATGGTTTACCGGATGTACATGGCGATTCCGCAGCAACTCCGCGACTCCAAGCCGGTACTCAACGTTTACACTTCCATTGACGGCGCCAACGCATACAGAGCGTATCAAACCGCCCTCGGCAAAAACACCGACTTTGAAGAATCAAACGTCGAATTGGTTCCCGACAACGTGAAAATTATCGGCGTGCCGTTCTACTCTTCCAAGGTTTTGATTATGACCATTCCGGACTTAATCAAACAGTTCTACCGCGAAAAAGACGAGGACAACCGTTTCAACACACAGAAAGAGAAACGCGACACCATTATCTTCATGGACGGCGCCGCCGGCATCTATCCGGTGAAATCCGGTTATCAATACGAGAACGCCAAATCGCAAACCTACGACAATCAAATCATTTTCTTGTCGAATGAATTTGACGATTATACCTATGTTAAAGTTGATCCCGACCTGACAATTTTGGACGCTGCAGTACACAACTGCATGAGAATTTCGCAAAACACAACTGCGAAAACCATCACGGCCATCAACAACGTGAAACCGGGGCAGACGGTGTACATCCTTGGCGAAAGCGAAATCGGAAAAGAAAGCACAATCCAAACAACAGCAAGCATCATCCTCATCGACGGAGACTGGAAGTCGAACAAAGGAAACAAAATCGTCCTCAAAGAAGTGGACGGAAAATTGCTCGAAATCGAACGTTTCAACGTCGCCGAAGCCGACGTGCTGAACGCCGAAATCTTTGAAGCCGACGAAGAAACGCCGACGCTAAGCCCGTTGACCGACATTTACATGACCGCCGTCGAAGGCAGCGCCGTAACCATCACCGACCTCTTAGAAGCGCATCCGGGTAAGACTTACATCATCAAGTCATCGCACGGAAGCGTAGTAACCACCATCGCGGCAAACGCCAACATCACTCTCGCCGGCGCAGCATGGACGAGCGACACGGCTAATTATCTGAAACTCTACTACTCCGGCAGCGGAGCCAAATTCATTGAAACCGAAAGAGGATAATTAAATTTTTCATAACTTCATGTCGGGCGTCCGTCGCGGCGCCCCGACATGTTTAAAATCTCAAATCTCACAATCTCAAATCTCAAAAATATGGACCTTACAAAAATAGGACAAAAGCAAGTAGAACCCATCTCCGGCGGCGGTTATATAAACATCCGTGTAGCGCTCGCAGAAGAACTACAGTATAGTATCTACGTTGATACCGACAACGCCGCAAAGGTGAGTCAGGATATCAAGTTCAAAACCGGAGCGAAAGGATGGTTCCCTGTGTACGGCACAGGCGAAAAAACGACAATTTCCGAAAAATCAGCGGAAATCCGCGACCATGACGGACACGAACGTTCATTCACGTTCTTTGTTCCGGGTGGAGCGATAGCATTTCGTCAGTTTATGAACGAATACGGATCACGCGAGGTTATCATCCTCGCGGACGAGCCTGCAACGATGTCCACCATCCTCATCGGCGGCGGCAACGGTCTGAACGGATCACTACGCGCTGAGTTTAACTCCGGCGCCGCGTTCATGGAGGAAAAAGGTTTCAGCGTCACCGTATCGTGCAACGGTTACGGTTTCTTTCCAATTTACACCGGCGAAGGCAGCATCCAGCGCATCGTTGAAATGCACCAGGGCGAAAACGTCATTGACGCCGGCAAAGCCAACGCATTTGTTACTTCCGACAAAAACACGACAGCGGTCGAAATCGTGGACATCACCAACGCCGTCAAAGGTCAGACAATCACCATTATCGGCGGCGGCGGTACAACTCCTTCGATACTCAAGGCAACAAATACGAAATTCGACCTCACCGCCGACTGGATCGGCGCCACGGACAACGAAATCCGTATCTACGTCCGCGACATTGACGACTATATCGAGTTAAAGCGAACTCCATAGTATTTTTAATTAGGTTTTTTCATGGATCCTGCGGCGTGGCTGCCACATCTCGGTGTAAAGGTTCGACTCCTTTGCAGGAACAAAATTTTAACATCATAGCAATGACAAAATTACAAGAACTTCAGAAATGGATCAGCTCCGGTGCCAACTTTCACAGAGGCGTCGAACTGTGTAAGAAATACGGCATCCGTCCGGACTTAACAAATGGCATCTTCACCGAAGGCGTAACCAGAGGCAACAAACGCCTCTTACTGCAAGTCCTGACAAAGGAAATTGCCGCGCTCACACCCTCAGAACCGGAAAATGCACAGGCGTTTTGTCAGACGCTTCGCAATCCGAATACTCAGAGAACAGACGAAATACGTATAAAGTTGCAAGAGAACTTCGGAATGCGCGCCCGTTACCCCAATCTTAATCTCGGCGAAGCGCCCGACTTCATCAAATTGATGTTCTCGGAAGCATTGGCAACATGGAACGACGCCGTCAAAGCCCACGACGAAAAACTGATCGCCGCCGAAACCGACGAAGACCGGTTCGCCATCATGACCGCCATCATGACCGCCATCGAAGCCAACGACGCCGCACACAAAGAACTCCGTCACTTCAACGACACCGGCGAAATCCTTGGGAAACATCCGAAACATGCCGACTTCGTAGCACCTTCGGAAGATGTCGTGGAAAACCACGACCCCGAAAATAAAACAAACGAAATGAGCGACTTGGAGAAAGAGTTTCGCGCCATGGAGCCAAAAGCATTACTTTTGAAACGCAATAATCTGCGCTCCCAAATTTCCAAAACAAAAAAATCCTTGGAAGCCGCTCCGGACTCCGAAAGTCTAAAAATAAAATTGCAGACCTCGAATCCGCCGAAACGCTGGCTAACACAATCTTAGACAAAATGTAACATATTCGATATGCGATGTGCGATGTGAGATATGCGACGTCTCACTACTCACAATCTCACATCTCATATCTTACAATCTCACATCTCAAAATGCTCTTCAATGTATTCAATATACCACGACAGAATGACCAGCCTACCCCCTCTGCATACCAATCAGGGTTAGGCAATCATTCTTTATTACTCACATCCGAACTTGCAGACCTGCGTAAAACCGTCCCCGCCCTTGTAGCGGGGACGGTTTATGATTTTATCAGTTTCGGACAGTGGTCGTTAATGCACATTTTAATTTACATCCTGTCTTTAACCGGTCCTGCCGACGTTTTCGCCACCACCTACGGACTTTCGCCCGATTACGTCCGGAAACTCGTAGAAGCGAAAGAAAAGGGCATGATTCGCAACATGACATTCGTCATGGATTGGAAAATACGCACCTATAAGGCTGAGGCTTGGCACGTCGCAGAACAGCACTTCAAAACACGCCTTTGCAGCATTCATGCCAAAGTAACAACCGTCATCAATGAAACTTGGGGCGTCATCATCCAAGGATCCGCCAACTATACCCGCAACAACAAAATCGAAAACAACATCATCACCGTTGACCGCAACCGCGCACTGATGCACGCCGGGTGGATAACGAAATTACAACAGGAAGGATATGGAGACGATAATCAAGTTTGAGCCACAAAGCCGCACATACAGTTCTCAAGACCTTGCGGCTATCTGCGAATGTGCAAAAGCAGGATTTTCTTTAGAAGATACTGCAATCCTTATGCAAATTCCATTCGATGAGTTTTTTAATGATTACACCACCGCCGATCACGCTGTAAAAAAATCTTACAAACTCGGCTACCTGCAATCGCGTATGCAATTAAATCAAAAAATAAACGTCCTGGCACAAAACGGCTCCGCCGCCGCTCAGTCCGAGATGCGCAAAATTTTTGCAGAGCAAGAAATAAGAAACTTCATGAAAACCCTCGATGAATAACCTGAAACACACCACAGCATTCCAAGAGTACGAAGAAGTACTCCACTGGCTCGAAACCAACGAATCCGGCGAAACCATGCCGCCAAAATTCGCCCGATGGCTCGAAATTTGGCGCATCGCAGACAACCTCATTGCTAAGGGAACGTTGCGCATCGAAACCGTCGCAAAAATGCTGATGCAGGAGTTTCCGGAACTAACATTGAAAACTGCATGGCGACACGTTACCAACGCCATGAACTATTACAACTCGGTTTCCAACATCTCCAAAGATACCCGCCGCCGGTACGTTACCCGGCTGATAGAAAAGGTAATTGCCATTCTCTACGAGCAATTACCCAAAAAACCAACATTGGGACGCGAAATTACCGGCTTAATACGTGAAATGGCAGAAATCGAAGGACTGAAAGATCATTCCGTGCCGGTGGATCCAAGGCTATTCCAACAAAACGTTATTATCTTTGACATTGATCCCGAAAAACACGGCTTCCCGAAAATATCCGATGCTGAAGTCAATAAGATGTTCAGCAATTGGATAGAAAACGAAACCGTTACCGAAGTAGAAGCCGAGAAACTAAAAGCAGAGTATGCAGGAACCCGACTATAACCAATTAGAACTTTACACCAATAAGATACAGCAACTTGCAATGTTCATTAATTCTTGGGAACTGGCGCTGTTGATTGGTCGTGGCACCGGAAAATCTCCGGTGCAAGCGTTCCGTGTTCACGAAGTCGTTACGCAAATGCCACGCTGTACCTTTGCCCTTGCTGGTCCTACCTACGTCAATTTGATGGAACGTACCATCCCACCCATGCGCCGCTACCTACAGGAACATTACGGATGGATAGAAAATATCCACTACGTCATGTTCCGCCGTCCACCCGACGAATGGGCAAAGCCATACGTGCCGGTGGATGAATACAAACACGCCATCAGTTTCTATAACGGAACCGTAGGCTATCTGGGAAGCCTCGATCGTCCGGGCATCCTGAACTCACTATCGCTACAATATTACGGCATTGACGAAGCACGTTTCTCAGAGTACGACAGAATAACCAAGGACTTGATGCCGGCAGTACGCGGTGAACTGCTACAGTTCCAGCACTGCCCGTTGCTGTACGGTCGTACAATAACATCCGACTTACCCTACATCGAAGATGGCGCCGAATGGCTGTACAAAATAGAAAGCCGGATGAACAAAGAACAAATCGAACTGATATTCCATTTAGCGTACAAAGTAAACTATTTGCGGAGACAAACTCTTACCGGCGGCGGTAAGAGTTTGGAAAAACAACTGCAAGAGTGGGAAGGGAAATTAACGACGGCACGGCGGAAAAGCACGTTTTTTGCCATCACATCGTCATTGATGAATATTGACGTACTTGGCATTGACTACTTCAGAGATAACTCAAATCCCGAAATTAATCCAAAACACGTTTTTCGTACATCATTTCTGAGCATTAAACCGCTATCTGTAGAAGAAATGTTTTACGGACAATTGAAAGAAAAACACTTCTATCGGGCAACTTACAACTACGACTACGTTGATTCATTCTACGGCGGACAGGAAAACGTCAAGAAACATACTACCTGTTTACGCGACACCGACACTAACTATCACGCCCCGCTATACGCAGGCTTAGACTTCGGTAACATGATAAGCATGGTCATCGCACAACGCGAACATAACACCGCCGGTCAGGGCAGCATCAAAGTAATCAACGAGTTCCACGTCCTCACGCCGGACATCCTTGATGACATCGCTACGCTCTTTTGCGAATACTACGAACCGCACAGAGATAAAATGCTGTACCTCTTTTACGACCGTTCAGGCAATAACCGAATGTCTAACAGCCGTAGCACCTATGCCGAACATTTCCAAAGCGCACTGCAATCGCGCGGCTGGATGGTTCAGTTGATGTCGTTAGACCAAGGAAACATTCCGCATGACGCCAAATGGATACTCATTAATGACATGCTGGCAGAGACTAATATAGAGCGTTACCCTGTCATCCATATCAACGAGGACAACTGTAAATGCCTCAAATCATCGCTCAATATGGCGCCGTCCGAAAAGTATAAGGGAACTATCCGGAAAGTTAAAAAGTCCGAAAAATTGCCGTTGCAACGCCTGCCGATGGAATCTACCAATATGTCCGACGCTTTCGACTACGTTATATGGGGGTTATTTCGACAGTTGTTATCACGTAGTAGCAGCAAGGGTGGTATTGTGATTGGCGATAAAGCATTTTAAAACATCCTTATTTTCTTGGGCGTTTCGGAAAGTGCCTTCGGGCGCACTTTCCGTCGGGCTTTACGCTCAAATCAAACTCCGTAAACTCCGTTTGATAACCGCTGCAATCCCTAACGCGATTCGCAATTCAAATGAATCCGATTTGCTTCGCATCCAATTAATTTGAATATAAGCAATTTTAGTCGGGTTGAATTAATCCGATTTTGCTTCGCAATCCGATTAATTCAACCTGATAGCGAATTTGGGGCGCAACCTCTCCACATATATCACCATTTATTGCGGCAATTGCCGTGTATAGGAGAGGGCGTGGGTCGGTCTCTTCGTTCATATTTTTCTTTTCTTACAAAGAAAAACAAAAATATTCACTTGACAATCAACATATTAACGTTTTAAAAATGAGAAAAACGCCATCACGTAAAGAAAAGGTGTGTTTATGGAAGTTTAAAATTATGCTTTGCGTGTTTTACTGATTTTTATATGTCGTTGTAACTAATTGATTATTGGGACTTTAGATGGCAAATGCCCTCTTTTTTGCGTCGCGCCTGCGGCGCTCCAACGTTGCAAGCCGGCACATGCGCCGCAGGCGGTCAACGGTACACTCTTTGAGTATGATTGCCACGTTTTGTCATAACGCTATTTTATACATTCGCTACTTTTGCAAACATGGATAAGATACAGTTGTTTGAGGCATTACGCTTGGTTCGGAACTTTGAGCCGTTTTCGGTTACTTTCGTAAAATATAGCCCGACAAAGAAAAAGGGCGGCGCCATCGTTACGTTCTCCAACGTGGTGATGACCACCAAGGTGGAAAACGCGATGAAGCAACATCTCATCACCGTCAAGGTGCCGGAACTGGCGCACTCACCGGGAGACCTGCGGACAATCTACATCTATTCCATACTGGCTATCAACGGAAAACAAACCCTTTTAAGATTATGAAACGAAAAATCACCCCCAGTACGGGCGACCCTTGCGGTCGCCCCGCTTCCAACGAAAGCAACATCTCCAAGACAGACTCCGGCATCTGGACCGACGGCTTCACCGCGATATTACCACGCAGCAACGCCGCCGTGTGCATCATGGCTGCCAATCCACGGGAAAATAAACAGATCGGCTACGATAGCAAGTACTTTGAGGAGTTGCGGACGAACAACTACATTGTAATCAATGGCTACAAGATTTCGCCAAACGGTCCGGCAAATACTTTCCCTACCGATTTACGGCGGTTGTTGGACGCCGACAACAACATGCACGGGATGTTGAGGACAAAAATTGACCTCTTACTTGCAGGCGGCACGTTCCTTTATCGCCCCATCATCGTAGGCGAAGGAGCTGATCGGCAAATTGTCAGGGAGCCGGTTTTCGATAACGAGATTGAAGATTGGTTGGAAGAGTGTAACTTTTTGGAGTGCTTGCTACAGGCGGCGGTGGACTTCACCTACACCGAAAATGTGTTTACGCAGTTTGTCCGCAATCGTTTTGCGCGATTGGAAGGATTCCGTGATAAGTGGCGGCTGATACTAAAAACCGTCAACGCGGAAGATTGCCGGCTGGAGGTGATGGATGGCAACGGCAAAATAAACCATGTCTTTGTTGCGGATTGGATGGATCCGGAGAGCCGGAACATTCCGGCGTGGTACCCAATGTTTGATAAGTCGGAGCCGTGGAAGTCGCCGGCGGCGATGTGGTTTGGACGGTTTCCGTCGTTTGCGTCGAAATATTACGGGCGTCCGCAGTTCGTCGGCGCGGAAAAGTATATCTCGTTGGCGGGGTTGATTCCATACTGGCACCAAGACAATATACAAAATACGCAATTCAAATGGCATGTGGAAGTAAGTGATGAATGGTGGCAAAAGATGATATATGAGAGGGGATTCAAACCCGGCAGCAACGAAGAAAAGAAATTTCAAAAGGAGTTTCTGGAAACGATTGATGCCACTTTGTTCAGTAGCACTGCCGAGAATGCTGCAAAGCGCATACATTCACGCTTTCAAACAAACTCCATGGGGCAGACTGTCCCGGGCATAAAGATTACCGCCTTGGAAGATAATACGGACAAGAACAGCAAGGCGTACTTAGACCTCTACAACACGGTGGATGCTGTGAAAATCTCCGCCGTCGGCTTGGATCCGGCGTTGTCGAACACTTACAAACAGGGGAAACTGTCGTCGGGCAGCGAGAAGATGCACGCTTTCAATATTCACACCAAGGTCGTGGCGCCGATTCCGCGCCGGATCATTCTCGGTCCATGGAATTGCGCGTTAGCGGTGAACTTTCCAACACGGTCGGACATCCGTATCGGCTTCCGCGATGTGGAGTTGAATACGCAAGACAAGGGAAAAGAGGGGTTTAAGGATTCGAGTACGGAGGCGGCGGAGTGATTTTTTAATATAAAACAACTCACGCTTCCATTCGAAGCGTGAGTTGTTAACGAAAATTATACTTTCGTTGGGCAGCCGGAAACGGCTGCTTTTTTCGTATAATTGTTTAAGATTACAAATCAAGCGTTGTTGAATTATCAATTATCCACAGCATACACGAGATAAGGGGCGTAAGGGTGATGTTAGACTTCGATTTGGCAAAGAGGTATGAGGTGGAGACACGAAGATTAAAAGAACAGGTTAGACGCAATATTGAACGTTTCCCCGATGATTTTATGTTTCAATTATCAAAACATGAATGGAAAGAACTTATCGCAAATTGCGACAAGTTGCAGGGAAAGATAAAACACAGCCCAATAACGCCTTTTGCTTTCACTCAGGAGGGTATTGCTATGTTATCGGGAGTACTGCACTCGCAAAAAGCGATTAAGGTAAATATTGACATCATGCGTGCCTTTGTCGCTATCCGGCAATACATTTTAGGGTACGCGGAACTGAAGCGAGAATTGGAAAATTTTATGAAAACGACAAATATGCAATTTAACGATATTTACAAAGTGTTAGACGTGCTCATGTCCCACAAAAAAGAACTCGAAAAACCACGAACACCCATCGGTTTCGTGTTACCAAATAAAAAAACAGAAGATTGATGAAATTTCGTATCTTTGCGCCATGAAAAATCAGTTTAATTAAAAATGCTTTTACAATGGACAAGTTAGTAAAATACAGTGATGTAATGAAAAAAATCATTGATATACGGGGGAAGAAGGCTATATTAGACAGCGATGTAGCATGTCTTTATGGCACAGAGACGAAAGAAATCAATCAGGCGGTTAAAAATAATCCGAGAAAATTCCCCGAAGGATACATCATACCCCTTTCCTATGATGATAAAACAGAGGTGGTAAAAAAATTTGACCACCTCGAAAAGTTGAAATTTTCACCGACATTGCCAAACGCCTTTACCAGAAAAGGCTGTTATATGCTGGCAACAATCTTAAAAGGCGACAAAGCCATTGACACAACCCTTGCTATCATTGAGGCGTTTGACAGATTGATAGAATTACAGGAGACGGTTGCCCAACTATCACAGTCGCCCGACGAATTTACACAAAAAACGCTCATGCAAAAAGGCGGTGAGATCTTTTCCGAAATGCTCGGAAATGACCTGAATGTGTCAGATACCGAAACAAGCTTCGAACTCAACTTTGCCCTCATGAAATTTAAACACACCATCAAACGAAGTAAAAAGTAATTGATATATAATAATTTAGTTTAATTTAAAAGTGTTTTTACAATGAAAAAGTTAGGTTTATTAATGTTAATGGCGATTGCCTTTATGTTTGCGTCCTGCAATAAAAGCAGTGATGATGGTGGTAATGGCAGTGGTAATGGCGGCGGCAATGGTGTTACTACATACTGCTGGAAGTTCACCGTAACAATGAAATGTACAGGGATGGACACGGTTACATCAACAAGTACACAGTGTAATTTGACGGAAAAGCAAGCCGAAGATGTGCGGATAAGCTTAGAATCAACATCCTCATCAGGAGGCGTTACATGCAAGACTACTGCTACCAAGAAAAGGCAATGATGGCGCTATAAGTTTCGGTAAATTTCGTATCTTTGCAACTTAAAGTCAATTTGACTTTTTCATAATAAAATTGTTATTAAAAGAAGAATGCTCTCCGTTTTCTTCTTTTTTTGTTTACCTTTGCGCCAACAATTTTATTTAACATTTTTATTATGAATTTTATAGCAATAGATTTTGAGACTGCTACGTCTATCCGTAACTCTGTTTGTGAAGTAGGGTTGGCATTTGTTGAGAATAATAAGATTACCGGAACGCGCTCATGGCTTGTAAAGCCAAAAGGTAATAGATATGATCCATTCAATATCTCAATTCATGGAATAAATCCGGAGGATACCGCTAATAAACCGGAATTTGATATTGTGTGGAAAGAGATACTGCCTTTGATTGATGGGAAAACCTTGGTGGCGCATAATGCGGCTTTTGACATGTATGTACTTAGAGATGTATTGGATTTGTATCAATTGGATTATCCCGATATAAATACGATGTGCAGTTATAGATTGTCAAAAAAAGCGTTTCCCGAATTGATTTCGTATAATTTAGGTTCGCTTTCACAACGGTTAGGGATTGAAATACAGGAGTATCACCGGGCAGAAGATGATGCGAAGGCTTGTGCCGAAATTTGCATAAAAACGTTCAAAGAGAATGAGATTTTTGATTTTGAAACACTTGCAGATAAGTTCAGAATTATACGTGGCGCTATGTGTAAAGAAAACAGGAGTTTTACTCCTTCCCATGTGAAACAAATACGCGACAATCGCACAAGGACGTTGTTTGATGTAAAAAGCATCGTTGGCGACACGTCAAAGCATGACACGGAAAATCTGTTTTATAAAAAATCCGTTGTCTTTACGGGAACACTTTCGTCCATGTCGCGCAAAGATGCCCTGCAAATTATTGCCGATATTGGCGGTATTACCAGCAATAGTGTAAATAAAACAACCAATTTCCTTGTTGTCGGACAACAGGACTACCGAATTGTAGGAGACGATGGACTGAGCGGAAAACAGGAAAAGGCATTACGGTTACTTGAAAAGGGGGGTGAAATTGAAATTATTTCGGAAGATGACTTTTTGAAAAATGTAAATTCAGTAAAACCATCAGATGCTTTGGTGGACAACGACGGTGATTCTGAGAAAAACGACGACGATGATGTTGAAGACAACGACGACAACGATAATGATCCAAAAACATATCTCGAACTTCTACGATCACTCAAAAGGATAGAAGAATCCATCTATGAAGAGAACTATTCGATAGAAAGATTTGGAAAATTAAAAGACAAACTCTTAGCACAATTGGTCGCAGAGATTCAAGTGAATGGCGCCGCCTCTGATGAAGCTGAGAGTCTAAGAGAGTATACATGCAAGATTGGAGCGTCTTATCAAGACACAAAAAACAAAATTAACAATCTTTTCCAATTAAAAATAAAGCAAGAGCGGCAACTTGACAAACTTAGAAAAAAATAACAATATGAATAAGTTTTTATTACTTTTAGTTGTCTGTTTATCAATGTTCATACCGGCGTGCGATGGAGATGGTAACGGTTCTTTGACTTTTTTAATAATGTTTGGCATTATTATAGTTATTGTTATTATTAACGCTGTATCATCCGAAAACAAGCGAAAAAGAAGAACTAAGAATAGAATTACTAATTATGGACTGTCCGAAATCAATACAAAAAAATACAATGAAGTTGATACGACAACTACTCCAAAAAAAACACGAGAAAACAGAACTATTGAATTTCAAATTGACGGATTATTGGATCAAACAGAGGAATATCAGTTTATTGTTGGCATGTTAAAGGAGGGTTATAGGGTGATATTTAAACCTTGCCGGTATAAAAGGAGTTTTTTTCTTGTACAAATATTGACAATGGATGGTTTTCTGATTGGATATGTCCCTGACGAATATTTATATGAAATATTTCATGCTTTGGCTGAAAATAAAAACCTTACAGGCTATATAACAGAAACAAATGCGGGTTATGTTGAACCACCTGAAATTTACGTGGAAGTAACGATTTGATGTTTTTTGCGAAAAAAAATATTTTTTCTTGCATATCAAAAAAAAGTCGTATCTTTGCAGCGTCAATTTCATGGTAACGCTGGATAAAATCAGCAGTTAAAAAAAACACGATAAAGGCGTGGTTTTCTCAAACGTAATTCTGTTACAGCGTTACGTGAAATTGACAACGAGAGAGCCACGCTCTTTTTGAGTACATATTTTTATTATAAATTTAATTTTTGTTTTATGTCAATTTCAAACAAAAGAAGTTCCTCCGGCGCGCTCAAAGCCCGGCGAACACGTCCCGCCCGCGTAAGAGGCGACATTAGTCTGGACGACGTATTGAATTACGTTTGTAGCGCCGACCGGCGCGAGTTGAGAATTATTGAGAACGTTTTGGCAGGTTCGGTTGCCGAGAAAGTTGATGCTTTTGGCATGTTCGACTTTCCGGTCACGGACACCGAGATGTACCTTCTGTCTCCTAACCGCAAAGAGCTTGAGCGGATAAAGCGGGCTTTCGACGAACTGAAACAGGATGCTTACGAGTCGTTTCCCACCCTGCCCGAAGTGCCCGACGGTCTGCCCAATCCGGCAAAGGCGTCGCGCCGCGGCAAAAAGGCGCTGACGAAATTTAAAGCAAGAAAGGGGGTGGCGTGATGAATGCTAACAAGGTTATTGAGATAGAAGGCATCAGGCTGAATGATGCGGCTATTTCCGAAATACGGTATTTACAAGATGCTAACGAATATCCAAGAAAGTATATTAGCGATGCATTGGAAATCATTCACGACTATTGGGAAAACCTTAGTTCAACCGGAAATGAAAAAAATATGTTGTCTATCGTATTCGGTCTCATTGGAATTGAAAAAACACTGGAAACGCTAAATGTCGGAAAGGAGGTAAGAAATGCAACAGTTTAAATGTGTATTTTCGGTTCAATATCAGAATACCCCCCCCGAAGTTGCTGAAATTGAGCATGTTATCTATGCGGAAGATTTGAGCGAACTGCAACGGAAGGCGTTGAAGGTTTTCGTCAACGATCAGATTGAAGATGAAACAGGGCTGTTGGATAACGCAATATCCGTAAATCTGCTCAGATTTCACTCCTTGGAATAATATTCTTAAACGCGGAGACGCAAAGTTTTTACGCAGAGGGCGCAAAGGTTTTTCTTTGCGCCCTCTTTGCGGTAAAAATTGTCATAATGCCGCAGTCGGCGACGCCGTATCTTTGTCGCAAATCGCACATCTCATAATCTCAAATCTTAAAATTATGCTGATTAACACAATCGAAGAGTTTAAAAATATCATCGGCGGCACGCTGTTGAACAACAGCTTCGCCAACATCGCCCCGTCGGTGGAGGATGCAAAAAACTTCGTTATTCCGTTCATCGGGCTTGAGGCTTACGAGGTGGCAGAGAAGATTGCCAACGGCGCTTCCGTTGAAAGCATTTCGCCGGAACTGCAGCAGGAATATCTGTCGGCGGCACGTAAGCCGGTAGCTTGGAAGGCACAGCATGATTACGTTCCGGAAGCGAATGTGATTATTGATGATACGGGTGTTCACATCCAAAAGAGCAACGAGTTGCAAGCGGCGGCGTGGCAATGGCAGGTGTATGACCTGCAACAACAGTATATGAAAAAAGCGTATAATACGCTGAACGAGTTGCTGATATTCTTAGACGCGAAACGCGACAAGTTGAAATTTTGGAAAGAGAGTGAAGCGGAAAAGCGACGGCAAAAGTTGTTTGTACGGACGCCGGCGGAGTTTGGAGAGTTTTTCGACATCAAGGGCAGTTTTGCGTTGTTTCTCACCATTGCGCCGGACATGCTGGCTGTGCAACGGACGACGATAAAGAACGCGCTGGGCAAAGATGTGTACAACGGGTTGATTACGAAGTGGGCAAACAAGTCGGAATTTTCTGATAACGAAGGCGCTATCTTTAACGCCTGCAAGGCGGTGGTAGCATACTACGGCTTGGCGAAACGGATTCGGACGCTTCCGGCAAGTTTGATGCCGGACGGGATCGTGGAGTATTTTCACAGTGACCGCACCAATATCAAAGCATCGAACATTGTTCGGCTTGAGGTTTTGAATCAACTTTACCAACAACTCATCGCCGATGGCGATGCTGCCATGGTTGACCTCAACGAGTTGATCAACGCCGACGATGGCAGCAAAGACGGGGCATTTTATACGCGGAGCGAAAGGGCGATTGGATTTTGATTTAGCCACGAATGACACGAATTGACACGAATAAATGAATTTTAAATATAAGAGATGAAAACGATAGATGAAATAATACGAGAACATTTACCACAATGTTTTTTAACGGTTGACGGTAGCTATTTTCGCGTGGAAGATGAGGTTAAAATATCACCTGACTTGATAAGAAAATTAATGACCGAATATGCCTTAGAAGTGCAAAGAGAACAACAAAATACAGATTCAATATGGGGGGCAGCCTTATACTATCAACAAAATCATCCCTCAAATAGCTTGGTTACAAAATTTAGAAATGACATGATTCAATCACCACTGAAACAAATGAATACGAATATTTATGCACACACTTGAGACATTTGGAAAAAAGTTCACCGCTCCGGAAAACTGGGACGAAATCACCCGGGATCAGGTTTTGTTTCTGATACGGGCGATGAATGAGGGGCAGTCGTATAATAGTCTTATGTTTCGGTTGGTGGTGGAGTTTTTCCAACTGCCGACTGAGAAGATGACGTTCCTAAAACATTCGCGCCCGGGACGGTACGAGGAGTATTGCGCGGATCTGCTGACGGCGACGGATGGGCTATTCGATTTTCTATTCGAAAAAACCACGACCCCGCCAAATTCCCCTCCTTTGGATGGGTTAGGGGAGGTAATCATTACCAAAAAACTCACCCGCCAACTGTTGCCGGGATATAACGGGTTCTACGGTCCAAAGGCTGGGCTGTCGAATGTACAGATATGGGAGTTCACGATGGCGGAGGCGGCGTTTATGGAGTTGGCTAGTCCGGATTCAGCACAGAGGCACGGAGGACACGGAGTTGTACAGAGAGATACGGAGGCGTTGGACAGGCTTATAGCGACGATTTACCGACCGGCACGCGCTGATGTGGAGCAGTGGAGAGAGTCGGACGAATATAATCTTGATGACCGGCGGGTTTTCAATGATCAACTGATTGAACGTGATATGTTGCTTATTAAAGAGTGGCCGCAGGAGATTAAAGATTTGATTTTTATCTTTTTCTTTTCGTGTCGGGAGGCGTTGCAGGAAATGTTCCCAAAGATTTACAAGAACCGGCTAAAGAAAAAGGACGGAAAGGCGTCGTCGTGGACGGACGTAATCCTGCAGCAGGCGACGGAAGAAAAGAAAGAGGCGGACGAGATTGCAGTACGTAATATGATGACGTTTCTGCGACAACGGGAGTTAGTCATCGAAGATGCTGAATACCAACAGGATGAATTTGAAAAAATAACCAATAAAAATAAGCGGACATGATAACATTACATGAATATACGAATTATTTCCGAAAGATAGCGGAAAAACACAAACTTATTTCCGGCTTCCTTAAACTTAGCACGAAAGACCTTGGGGAAGCTGGCACGGCGATACGAAATGGAAAATTTGCGCCATTTACTAATGTTTTGGTGCTTGAGAATTTTGAAATTGGGCAAAAAGCAGCTAACAGCGATCAATGTTTTGACTTTGCGACGGGTTTGTTTTCCATTTTTCAACCTTATGACGTGCGTGGCATTTATGACTTGGACGCCATAGGTGATGAAACATTGATGATCTGTCGTCAGATTGAAGCACGAATGTGGCACGATGTAGGACAGCGGCAGTATGATTTTATCAAACAACTCCAACCCGGAAGTTTTGAGTTTGAACCATGCCACGCGCCGATACTGAATATGTTCGGCTGGCGGGTGTTCTTTGAGTTTGCGGCGAATAATCCGATAGAATATGGTGCGGAGGATTGGGATGATTAAAATTATGTGTATCTTTGCACCATGAAAAATCAGTTAATTAAAAATGCTTTTACAATGGAAACAGTAAAGGAACCCTGCAAGGTTAAAAAGGTTAAAAAAGAGGCGCCGGAAAAGAAAATATACAGGCTGATAGACTTTTTCGGCTGCTTAAAAGGGCAAATTTCTTATAACGAATCCATTTTCGACTTTGCCAAATGAAACGATATTTTATTGACACCTGTGTTTTGATTTGGCTGCTTGAGGGAAATAAGCGTGTTAGAGGAGTTGCTGAGGATATAAAGTATTGTCAGGGTGATTTTGCTGCGTCAATGGAAGTGGTAACGGAATTTTTGAATTTGTCCTCGTTTGGCGATATAAAGACGAATATGGATTGCAGAACACTCCTTCAAATATTAGATTCTTACGGAATAGATGTTTATAATTTTGAGAAAAAGCATCTCAAATACCTTGGGGATTTGCCCGCATTCAGAGAACATAAAAATCCATACGACCGCAATATTATCGCTCACGCTATCGCCGACAATAGAACATTAATCTCCGGCGACAGTCGTTTCTCCCTCTATGAGGATTATGGGCTGGATTTTTGGGAAGTGTGAGATTCCTGCAAAAAAAATATTTTTTTCATTTCCCTTGCATTTCAAAAAAAGTCGTATCTTTGCACCGTCTAAATTTACAAGGGCATAATGGTTGCCCGAAAAAGGGCATTTTTTATGCCAAGTTCTTAAAAACAAATATTTATAAAGCGTGTGTAGCAATGCCGTAGCAGTAATGCCGGCAAAATTTACCTTGTGAATTTAGACAGTTGCGATTGCACGCTTTTTATTTAAAAATCTTTTTTGATTATGTCTAAAACACAAGAAAGAAGTTCCGCCGGCGCGCTCAAAGCCCGGCGAACACGTCCCGCCCGCGTAAGAGGCGACATTAGTCTGGACGACGTATTGAATTACGTCTGTCGCGCCGACCGGCGCGAGTTGAGAATTATCGAGAACGTTTTGGCAGGTTCGGTTGCCGAGAAAGTTGATGCTTTTGGCATGTTCGACTTTCCGGTCACGGACACCGAGATGTACCTTCTGTCTCCTAACCGCAAAGAGCTTGAGCGGATAAAGCGGG
>Ga0099364_10000720_pt1 | contig 56129 bp, 56 predicted proteins | sample TergutTh196P3_FD_73070 | JGI IMG/M metagenome (GOLD analysis project Ga0099364, IMG submission 73070) | Microcerotermes parvus P3 segment gut microbial communities from Pointe-Noire, Republic of the Congo - Th196 P3 | ecosystem: Host-associated > Arthropoda: Insects > Digestive system > Gut ... | reverse complement strand
TTTACTGCGTACTTTTTCTTTGGCATTTCTGACACCCCTTTATTAGGTGTCGTTCCTCTGGCTTTTTTATGCGTTGTTTTGTTTTAACGCGGTACTAGTATCTTGCGTCAACTAAATATTGTACCACAATATTTAGTTGACGCAAGATACTAGGGTCTGTTGGCACTACCGCCCAACGCCCATCCACCAGCACATTTTATGCCAAATTGCCTTATTTGACATAAAATCCGCTCGGCGTCTAAGCATTTCGGATAGTGTCAACGGGCCCTAATAAAACACCATTTTTATAATATAATCATAAAATAATATCATGCACCGGAGTTCGGTGAAATTCTTTATATTTAGGAGAATGGACATATGGAACGACTTATATCGCTTGAACCGGCAGCCTTGGAACTGGCTATATCCAGTTCCAAGCCGCCGTTGATTTTTCAATTACCACCGGCTGAAGGACGTGAAAAGCTAAATGCCGCACAGGATACGCCTGTTTTCAAGTATCCCGCTGAAATTACGACCATACCGGTAGATACCGGCGAATGGGGCAATATCAACGTGCATTATGTAAAACCGGGTAATATTACCGGTATCCCCAATGTGATTTTTTACATACACGGCGCCGGATGGGTATTCGGCAACCTGCACACGCACGACAAGCTCGTGCGGGAGCTGGGCGCACGCACAAATTCGGTGGTTATATTTCCCGAATACAGCCTATCGCCCGAGGCGAAATATCCCACCGCCATCGAACAATGCTACGCGATTTTATGTGCCTTGCCCGATATCGCCGCGCGAATGGGCTGGGACATGAACCTGAATACCCTGACAGTTGCCGGCGACAGCGTGGGCGGTAACATGGCAACCGTGATGGCTATTATGGCGAAACAGCGGCAGGGTCCGGAAATCCACAAACAATTGATGTATTATCCCGTTACCAACGCGTGCTTCAATACCGGATCATATTGCCGGTTCGCGGTTAATTATTATCTGTACCGCGCCGGAATGATGTGGTTCTGGGATCAATATACGACCTCTGAGAGGGACCGCAATCAGATTACCGCTTCGCCGTTGCGCGCGACAAAAGAACAATTGCATGGCTTGCCCGACGCGATGATTATCAACGGGCAGGCCGACGTATTGCGCGACGAGGGGGAGGCGTATGCCGTGAAACTCCGGGAGAGCGGCGTTGATGTGACCGCGATCCGGCTTCAAGCCATCATACATGATTTTGTGATGCTCAACGCTTTGGATCAGACAAATGCCACCCGCGCCGCGATGGATGTATCCACTGATTGGATTAACCGGAAAAACCATCGCGCAATATGATTGTTGCGGGGAAAAGTCAATGGCAATACTATGGGCACTGCTCCCGGCACGAATCAAGCTCCTGTGCGGCTAAAAGTACGCCCAGCCTGCCTGTGGCGGCGGTTAGCCCGCCCTGCATCCATGCAGCGTACGGCTCGCGCACAGGCCCGTCGGCCGACAGCTCAATCGATGCGCCCATATGAAACGCCCCAGCCGCCATGATGACGCGGTCTTCGTAACCGGGCATATCCCATGCCTCGGGCGTTACGAACGAATCAACCGGCGCGCCGCGCTGGATTCCCCTGCAAAACGCGGCAAGCTTTTTCTCGCTTTTCAGCACCACGGTCTGTATGATGTCTGCGCGGTATTCCTGCGGCGACGGCAAAACCCGGTACCCCATCTTGGAAAATACCGCGGCGGCGAATACGGCTGTTTTCAGAGCTGCCGCCGTGACCTCCGGCGCGAAAAAAAGCCCCATGTACATATTTCTTGTCTCGTCAAGCGAGCAGCCGACCTCGCGCCCCATTCCGGGGCTTGTCATGCGGTGCGCGCAAAGCTCGATTAAATCTGCACGGCCCGCTATGTATCCGCCTGTTCGTGCAATACCGCCGCCGGGGTTTTTAATCAGCGAACCGATGATGAGGTCCGCACCGGCATCGGTCGGCTCATGCCTTTCAACAAACTCGCCATAGCAGTTGTCCACGATAAAAATGACGTTCCTGTCGGCTGCTTTGACAATTCCCGCAATCTTCGTGATTTCATCAATCGTGATGGACGGACGCAGCGAATACCCGCGGGAACGCTGCAAATATGCGACCTTTGCGCCCTTCACCGCCTTCGGGATTTTGTCAAGGTCTACCTTGCCGTCGGCGCGAAGCGGGATTTCGTCGTATTGTATGCCGAAATCCTTTAACGAGCCGTAGTTTTCGCCGCGCAGGCCAAGCACGGCGTGAAGCGTGTCGTAAGGCGTGCCGGAAATACAAACCATCCTGTCGCCGGGACGCAAAACACCGAACAAGGCGGTTGTGATGGCGTTTGTGCCGGATACGAAATGATGGCGGACAAGCGCATCCTCCGCGCCGAAAACCGATGCGAAAACGGCGTCCAGCGTGTCGCGCCCGCGGTCGCCGTAGCCGTAGCCGGTCGTCCCGGCGAAGTGGGATTCGCCGACCCTGTGCTTTTGGAACGCCGAAAGCACCTTGCAGGCGTTGTATACCGCCGTTTTCTCAATCGCCGCGAACGGCCCGCGGCAAATGCCGTCGGCCTCGTACGAAAGCGCCAGAATCCTGTCGTCAAATGTAAAAAAAGGCTGGTTCATTTCATCCCTCTAAAGAGTAAAGTTAATATGCTTTACAATCCCTCGCATAGCTCCGAGAGCAGCTTGTTAAGCAGTTTCTCCGTATTTTTGATGTCGGATTTGTCGAGGACGCAGTTACCGGTGTGAATATACCTGCACGGCAGGCTGACGGCAATCACGCGCGCGCCGCCGCGCGCCGTCTGGATGGAGCGCGAGTCGTTGCCGCCAAACACGCCGGCTTTCACCTGGCACGGAATCCTGCTCCCCGACGCTGTGTCAAGCGTTAAGCCGTATAATCCGCCGTCATAGACGGCGCCCTTGTCCATAAACGAAACCACCGCGCCTTTTCCAAGCTCGCATACGGTCATTTTCGGCTCCACCCCCGCGATATCGCTGGCGGTCGTCGCGTCAACTATAACGGAAATATCGGGGTTTACGGAGTACCCCACGGTCATCGCGCCGGAGCAGCCCGTCTCCTCCTGCGTAGTGAACGCGAAGGTGCAGTCGTATTCCTGCTTTTTACGTATCATTGATATCAAAAGCGCGCACCCGGCGCGGTCGTCAAATGCCCGCCCCATGATTTTGTTTTCGCACAGCTCGGTAAACTCCGAGTAAAATACGGCCCTGTCGCCTGGTTTTACAAAGCTTAGCGCGTCTTGCTTATCCTTGGCGCCGATGTCGATGCAGAGCCTGTCCGCCGGAACAGGCTCGGTTTTCTCTTTCTCCTTCAGTTGATGGCCTGCTTTCGCGCCAATGACGCCGTACATACCGCGCTCTCCGATTAAGACGGCTTTGCCCAACACGACGCGGTCGTCAATCCCGCCGACGGCCCCGAAGCGCAGCAGGCCGCTGTCCTCAATATTTGTGATAATGAAGCCGACCTCGTCCATGTGCGCGCAGAACAGCACCTTGCTTTTGGCGCGTTTTTTGCCCTTGTAATCGCATATGAGGTTGCCGAGCGGGTCAACTGTAAACGTGCAATAACCCTTTATTTGCGAGATGATTTCATCGCGTACGCGGGCTTCATCCCCCGACGCCCCGGGAATCGCGGATAGTTTTTTTAAAGCCTTCAAGGCCTCATTCATAATCCGAACCCTCCTCCGCGAGATTTTTGACAAACGTAGCCATTAGCTTTGCTGTGTTTTCGACGTCCTCCACGGCCACGGTCTCAACTGGCGTATGCATATATTTTAGCGGGACGGATAAAAGCGCCGTTTTGACGCCGCCCCGCGAGGTTGCTATCCAGTCGGCGTTCGTGCCGGTTTTCCCGCCCATGACCTCCTCCTGGAACGGGATGCCGCTTTTTTCGGCGAGGCGGCGCATCATGCCGGACAAACCATGGTCTAAAAGCGGCGCGAAGCCAATCATCGGCCCTTTCTTAAGCTCGCCGCAGTTCTTCCGCTCGGAATCCGGAGTGAAGGCGAAGCTCATGTCAACGGCCACGGCATGGGTGGGGTTTACGTCATACGCGGCGGTTTTGGCGCCCTGCCCGCCGATCTCCTCCATCGACGAGAACACGACGGTAAGCCCGCAGCCGGAGAAATCCCCGCCGAGGTATTCAAGCGCCTTTAAGATGGAGACGCACCCGGCGCGGTCATCGAGCGCCTTGCCGCTTACAAGCCCGTTTAAAAGCTCCGCCGGGTTGGATTTCAGCGTGACGCGGTCACCGGGCTTTACAAGCCTTTCCGCTTTTTTCCTGGAGCTTGCGCCGATGTCGATATAAATTTCATCGACGGTTTTGTTTTTGTCATTCTCCTTGCTCAAATGCGGCGGGATGGAGCACACGACGCCGTTTACCGCGCCGCTTTTGGCGTGCACGGTGACGGGCGATGATAAAAGCACGCGCCGGTCAACGCCGCCGCACGCGCCGACGCAGAGAAAGCCGTTATCCTCAATAAACGTGACAATCATACCGATTTCGTCTATGTGTGCATCAAGCATGATATGCGGTTTGCCGCGCACCGGCTCCCGAACCGCGCAAATCACGCTGCCAAGGGGGGAGATTCGTGTTTCCCCAAACTTTGACAGCAATTCGCACGCGTGGTTCACAGCCTCGGTTTCCGTGCCCGAGACACCGGTTAACGCGGAAAATGCAAGCAATAATTCTTTCGTATCCATGATTACTCCAATGTGTTTACTAGTTCTTTAAAATGGTGGCCGCGCGCTTCAAAGTTTTGGTATGCGTCAAAACTTGCACTGGCGGGTGAAAGTGACACGATGTCGCCCTTGCAGGCGGCTTGACGCGCGATTTTAACGGCGTTTTCAAGATTTTCGGCTTTCACGATACCGGGCGAGCGCTCGGTATAATCGGGGTGTGACAGCACGGCTGCTTCGATTTTAGGACCTGTCTCTCCTGTTAAGATAAGAAGCTTTACATGGCTTATAATCTCCGGGGCAAGCGGTTCATACGGGATTTTTTTATCGTAGCCGCCCGCTATCAGGATAATCTTCCGCTCAAACGAGCGCAGCCCCGCGATGGCACGGGCAGGCGTCGTCGCAATGCTGTCGTTGTACCATTTCACGCCGTCAAGCTCGCGTATAAATTCAATCCTGTGCGGTACGCCGCCGAATTCCTTCGCCACCTTGCGCATCGCTTTCGGCTCGGCAAGCCCCCACACGGCGCAGATTGCGGCTAAGTAATTTGCGATGTTGTGCCGGCCCGGCAGCCGGATGTCCGACGCGTTCATGATAAATGTGGATTCGCCGCGGCTGTTAAACAAAATGGAACCGCCGGAGTCGAGCCATGCGCCGTGCTCCATCTCGCGGACGAGTGAAAACGTCATACATTCGCCGCGTACTTCGGGCGCGAACCCGGCGGTAATGTCGTTGTCAAAGCCTAAAACCGTGCGCGAGAACGCGTTTTGGTGTATGAAAATATTTTTCTTCGCGGTGATGTACTCAAGCATATCGCGGTGCACGTCAAGATGGTTCGGGGTAATGTTCGTGACGACCGCGGTTTTCGGGGAGCCTCGCATGGAGATAAGCTGGAAACTCGAAAGCTCGACCACCGCGATATCGGTTTCGTCCATTTCAAAAACGTGCGGCAAAAGCGCCTTGCCGATGTTGCCGCCGAGATGTACGGTTTTGCCCTGTTCCTCCAGGATTTTCGCAATCAGCGTCGTCGTGGTGGTCTTGCCGTCGCTGCCTGTCACCGCAATAATCGGGCAGGGGCAGGCATCGAAAAAAACCTCCATCTCGCTTGTTACAATACCGCCGTTTGCCTTAAACTCCACAAGCTTCGGCAAATGGAAATTCATTCCTGGCGTTCTGAATAGAATATCGGCGTCGAGGCCGTCAAAATAAGTTTCGCCAAGCTTTAAGGAAACCCCGAGCGCCTCAAGCTCGCGGGCGGCCTCTGAAAGCTCGCTGCGGCTGCGGCGGTCACAGGCCGTGACAACAGCGCCCTTTTTATGAAGCAGCTTGATAAGCTCCGTGTTTGTAACACCGATGCCCATTAACGCGATTTTCTTGCCGCACACGTCGTTAAAAAATTTATCAGCGGCCGATAGCAACCACAAGCCCTCCCATACAAAATATTATTTTCGGTATTCGGTATATAGTGTGAATTGCATAAACCGGCGTTCACATTCATTCACATCGCACCAAACTATAGTATATACCCATTTCACAAGTTATTCAACTTTTTAACTTACATTTGACATCTTTTAAATTATGAGCTATAATATTAAAAATACCCATTATTTGACAGTTTCTGAAACAAAGGAGGATAGGAAAAGATGAAATCTACGGGAATTGTAAGGAAAATTGACGAGTTAGGGCGAATCGTAATTCCCAAGGAGCTTCGGACGACTTTAAATATTGAAGACCGCGCCCCGCTGGAGATTTTTGTAAAAGACAATTATATCATGCTGCTAAAGCATGAGCCGAGCTGCGTATTTTGCGGCGGCTCCGACCATATTTCTGAATTTAAGGGGAAAAACGTCTGCAAAAGCTGTGCCCATGAAATTACGAAGTAAGCCCGGCCGGCGCGCGAAAAGCGTGCCGGTAAATTTTTCATAAGAATAATAATTTGTCAAGCAGGAATTTCTATATTTTTAGAGTATATATATTTTAGATTCCGGATAGGGAGATTGCGCATGTTGATTCGCGAGAGAACCGAGCAGATGGAAAAGCGATATTTAAGCCCCAATGCCGCGCTTTCGGCCGAGACGAGAGGCCGGGAGCGTTTTGTGTCGCCGTGTGATATCCGCACCGCATACCAGCGCGACCGCGACAAGATTACGCACTCGAAAAGCTTTCGCAGGCTCATGAACAAAACGCAGGTGTTTTTGTCTCCCGAAGGCGACCATTACCGCACAAGGCTTACGCATACGCTTGAGGTATGCCAAATCGCAAGGACGATTTCACGCGCGCTTCGGCTCAACGAGGATTTGACGGAGGCCATTGCGCTCGGGCATGACCTCGGGCACACGCCGTTCGGGCACGCGGGCGAGGAAGTGCTGGACAGGATTTGTCCCCACGGCTACCACCACAGCGTACAGAGCGTGCGCGTTGTGGAGATCCTCGAAAACAACGGGCAGGGGCTCAACCTCACGTGGGAGGTAAAAAACGGCATCCTCTGCCATTCAAGCGGGGAAGAGGCCGCGACGCTGGAGGGCCGCGTCGTGCGTTACGCCGACAAAATCGCGTATATGAACCACGACATCGAGGACGCAATCAGGGCGGGCGTGTTGACCGGAGACGATTTGCCGTTTATCATACGATATGAGCTTGGGCGCACAAAATCCGAGCGGATTGACGCGTTTATCACATCGCTTGTGGAAAACTCCGGCGAGGACGTCAAAATGGACAAGCAGCACCAAAGCCTGTTTGAGCAGCTCCGTGACTTCATGTTCGCGGAGGTATACACGAACCCCGTCGCAAAGCGCGAGGAGGGCAGGGCAAAGGGCGTTGTGGAGCAGCTTTATCATTATTTTACCAAAAACCCGGACAAGCTGCCTGTGGAATACTGCGAAATTTGTGAAAAGACCGATATCCACAGGACCGTCTGTGATTATATATCCGGCATGAGCGACCGGTACTGCGTCTCGCTTTACGAAAAAATATTCCTGCCGAAGGCGTGGAGCGTGTAAGGAGGGAGGATTTGCTTGATTCCCGACAGCTTTATCGAAGAATTAAAACACGTGGCGGATATTGAGCAGACCGTCTCGTCCTATGTGAGCCTGAAGCGGAAGGGCCGCCACCTTTCGGGGCTGTGCCCGTTTCATTCCGAGAAGACGGCGTCGTTCACGGTGTACCCCGACAGCCAGAGCTACTACTGCTTCGGCTGCGGCAACGGCGGCGATGTGATTACATTTATACGCAACATCGAAAACCTTGATTACATAGAGGCGTTAAAATTTTTAGCAGGCAAGGCGGGGCTTGCCATGCCGGAGGATAAGACGGACGACAAAGCCGCGCGCCTTAAAATGCGCATTTTGGAGATAAACCGCGAGACCGCCCGGTTTTATCATAGCTGCCTTACTTCCGATGCTGGCAAGAACGCCCTTGAATATCTTACCGGGCGCGGGCTAACAATGAAGACAATCCGCACGTTTGGGCTGGGGTTCTCGCCGGGTTCGTGGGATTCGCTGCTCACATACCTGCAGGGGAAGGGTTACAGCCCGTTTGAAATGGAGGCCGCGTGTGTCGTCAGACAAGGCAAGAGCGGCGGGTATTACGACCAGTTTAGGGAGCGTGTCATGTTCCCCATCATCGACTTGCGCGGCAATGTGATAGGCTTCGGCGGGCGCAGCATGGGCGATAACGGCCCGAAGTACCTGAATTCGCCCGATACGCCGGTATTTAAAAAGAGCCGTAACCTGTTCGCGCTGAATTTTGCGAAATCCTCGAAGACGGGTATGCTGATTCTCGGGGAGGGGTACATGGACGTGATTTCGATGCATCAGGCGGGGTTTACAAACGCCGTCGCCACGCTTGGCACCTCTCTGACGGAGGAACAGTCGCGCCTGATCAGCCAGTACGCAAAGCGTGTTGTAATCGCGTATGACAGCGACGGCGCGGGGCAGACGGCGACAAAGCGGGCAATCAACCTGTTCTCGCAGCTTGACGTCGCGGTCAGCGTGCTGGAAATGAAGGACGCGAAAGACCCCGACGAATTTATACAGAAATTCGGGCGCGAGCGCTTCGAGATGCTGTTGACTTCCGGCAAAAGCGCGATGGATTTTGAAATCACGAAGCTGAAAAAAATCCATGATACCGGGACATCCGAGGGGGCGGTCGCGTTTTTAAATGATTTCTGCAAGCTGATGGCGGGCGTTGAAAACGAAATCGAGCGCGGCGTTTACATTGCCGGCACAGCGCGGGAGCTTGATATTGACAAAAAAAGCATCGTTTCGACGGTAGAATCGCTTAGAAAAAAGAAATATGCCGCTTTCCGCAAAAAAGATGCACATAATTTGCGCGTCTATGCGCAGGATAATGCTGGAAGCCGTGTAAAGCCGCGCGGGGAACAGCTTGAGGGGCTTGTCGCCGAGGACCGGATGCTCGTCATGCTGATGAAAAACCCGGATTTTTTTGAAAGGGTCAGCGAAACGATTTCCGCCGATGATTTCGGGAACAGCGACAACCGCGAGATATACGCCGCAATATCGGAAAAAATGCGGTTGGGGCAACCCTTGGAGATTATTTATTTATCGGAGCTGCTCACAAGCGGGCAGGTAGCGAAGCTCACGGGGCTGCTTGCGAAAAACCGCGATTTGCATTTTGCGCCGGAGCAGGCGGGGGAATTCGCGGCGGCAATGAAACGGCAGAAGCAAAAAAAATCCGATGAGGATTTAAAAAATATGACGACCGAGGAATTGGCGAAGTATCTTTTGGAAAACAAAAAACAGCAAAAATAACCCACTACATAGACCAGCCGGGATTTTAGGAGGAAGAAAAATTTGTCTATGCACGAAAAAAAGCAGCGGCTCATTGAAGAGCTTGTCGAGCACGGCAGACAAAAGGGCAAGCTCACGACAAAGGAAATCAACGACGTTTTAGAAGAGCTCGAATTTGACATGGAGCAGATAGACAAGCTCTATGACACGCTCGAGGCCCAGCATATCGATGTGATTGAGAACCTTGCGGGCACGAACGCCGACCTTGTCACGCCGATGTCCTCGAACGAGGATTTGGAAGTCGCGCTTTCCGCCGAGGGCATCAGCATTGACGACCCTGTAAAGGTGTACCTGAAGGAAATCGGGCGCGTGCCGCTTCTTTCCCCCGAGGAGGAGATTGAGCTTGCCACCCGCATGGACGAGGGCGACGTCTACGCCCGCAAACGCCTTTCGGAGGCAAACCTGCGGCTTGTCGTCAGCATTGCGAAGCGATATGTCGGGCGCGGCATGCAGTTTCTTGATTTGATACAGGAGGGCAATCTCGGTTTAATCAAGGCCGTCGAGAAATTCGACCACACCAAGGGGTTTAAATTCTCGACCTACGCGACGTGGTGGATTCGCCAAGCCATCACGCGGGCGATCGCCGACCAGGCAAGGACGATACGCATACCGGTACACATGGTTGAGACGATAAACAAGGTAAAAAAGATATCAAGCCAGCTTCTGCACAAGAACGGGCACGAGCCGACCGCCGAGGAAATCAGCGAGGAAATTGACATGCCGGTGGAAAAGGTGCGCGAAATCATGCGCATTTCACAGGAGCCCGTCTCGCTTGAAACGCCAATCGGCGAGGAAGAGGACAGCCATCTCGGCGACTTCATCCCGGACGACGACGCGCCGGCGCCTGCGGAAGCCGCTTCGCACACGCTTTTGCGCGAGCAGCTCGGCGACGTCCTGTCAACGCTGACCGACCGCGAGGAAAAGGTGCTCCGCCTGCGCTTCGGCTTGGAGGACGGCCGCAGCCGAACGCTGGAAGAGGTCGGCAAGGAATTTTCGGTCACGCGCGAGCGCATCCGCCAGATTGAGGCAAAGGCGCTCCGCAAGCTGCGCCACCCGAGCCGCTCGAAAAAGCTGAAGGATTTTCTGGAATAGGGGACGGTTCTTGTGGCAATCAGATAAACCCTTGAATTATGAATAAAACAATGAGGAAAAAAATGTACGACATAGCAATCATTGGATTAGGCCCTGCCGGAGCAACGTTAGCAAGGCTACTGAATGAGAACCTCAATGTTATAGCGATAGATAAAAAAAGCGATACATTACAGTCAGGCTTTGAAAAGCCTTGCGGCGGCCTGCTCGCCACGGATGCGCAAAAAGCCCTCGCGAGATTTAATCTGACGTTACCGCTCAGCGTATTGATTAATCCGCAAATTTTTTCTGTCAGGACGATTGATTTGGCGTCCCGGTTAATACGGTATTATCATCGGTTTTATATCAACCTCGACAGACACAAATTTGATTTGTGGCTAAAATCCTTAATACCGGACTACATAGAAATACATAACAACGCAAGGTGCAAAAGCATAGAACGGATTGATGAAGGCTACCGCATCAAATGGAAAGAGGACGGTAAGGATTATTGCATAGATGCGCGCTGTGTTGTGGGAGCAGACGGGGCGTCCTCTTCTGTCCGGCGGTTTGCATATCCAAAGGCTGATATCCGTAGATATTTATCCATTCAGCAATGGTTTAAGGATGAACACGCCACACCTTTCTATTCATGTGTTTTTGACCCCGCAATCACGGATTGCTACGCGTGGGGGCTTTCTAAAAATGAGCATTTTATCTTTGGCGGCGCGTTTCCGCTAAAAAATGCAAAGAAACGGTTAGACACGTTAAAAGCAAAATTGAAGGAATACGGCTTTCATCTGGATAATCCAATCAAAACAGAAATATGTATGGTTTTACGCCCATCAGGTTTGAAGGATTTCTATTGCGGCAAAGATAATATTTTTTTAGTGGGTGAAGCGGCTGGCTTTATCAGCCCAAGCTCTTTGGAAGGTATCAGTTACGCCCTAAACAGCGGATATGAATTGAGCCGTATTTTTAATGGAGGCTTTAAAAATGCCAATCAGAAATATTGGCGTAAAACCTTTCTAATACGAACAAAACTTGTTATAAAAAACTTGAAGTGCCCATTTATGTACGCGCCTTTGTTAAGGTTTTTAGTAATGAAAAGCAGAATCAAAAGTTTATCTGTTATCTCAAATAAAAGGACAGAGAAATAAAACGCGCAAAAGAGAACACCAGATTGAGGCAAAGGCGCTCCGCAAGCTGCGCCATCCGAGCCGCTCGAAAAAGCTGAAGGATTTTCTGGAATAATGTTAATGCAAAGACCAACACCTGAAATGAACCGGCATTGGAAATCTGTTTGGAATGAATACAAAGACAGGCTGTGCCCCAATAGAAAATCCGGAGCGGAGCTGGTTGAATATGTTATAAAAAAATATCCGCTTAAACAATTGCATAACCCAAAAGCGGTACAGGTAGTGACGGAAAATGTGCTTCAAAACGAACCGTTTGCGGAAAAGCTTTCTAAAGAAAAACAGCCGCCGCCGGTTGCTTTTATTGTTGAGAATACCGGCGAAGGCAAAAAGCTGTATGAGGAGCAGGATGAGGTTTTTGTCGGGAACGAAATTTTTGTCGGTATCGACCTTGAATCAGGTTTTTACTATGTTGAATGCAGCAGTTTGCTTTGGGACGAATTATGTGCCTTTCAAGGCTTAGACGAGGTTGATATTCAAAATATCTTCTATGTGGCACAGTATATTTTTGCACTTGAAAGATTCGAATTGCTTGAAAGTGTTTTATAGCCTTTTACCGCTTAAAAAGGACGGTGCACGATGGAGCTTAAAAAGCTGGATATGGATTTTGCTGTTTGTAAAATTCAAAATATAAATAGCGTGGATTTTAGCAATGAATTTATATTCCTGTCAAAAACCGATGAAGAAATTTCATTGGTATGCGAATCCCGCTTTGTGCCCGAAAATGCCGTCGCGGTAGAAAGCGGCTGGGGGGCGTTTAAAATAGCGGGTACGTTAGATTTTGGAGTGATAGGCGTAATCGCCAGGATTTCAGAGATATTATCAAAGGCGGGCATAAGCATATTTGCAGTCTCAACATATGATACGGATTATGTCTTCCTGAAATCATGTGATTACGGGAAAGGCATCGCTTTACTTGGCGGCAGCGGGTATACCGTCCGGGGCTAATAAAATGCTATAGGGGAAGATGGGTTATTAATACTTCAACAAGAAAACAACATCGCTTATCTTTCAATGGAATTTTTATATCTCTTATTTTATTTATATTGCTTTGGGCTGCCGTTACGGATGCATGGGGAATATCTACCGCAATATTCGGTTTAAGCAAAACAGCTTGGCAAAAATACATATATGATGTTGGCTGCCGTATTGTTTGGGCGCTTCCGGTTTTCTATTTATTCGCTAAGTATAAAAGCAGCTTGCCGGTTAGCCCGGCAGCTATGCTAAAGCAGAAAATCAACGTAAAGCTGCTGCTTATATTTCTAGCGGTATTTACCGCTTATGCCGTGGCCGTCATGCTGCTGGCTCATGGGAAATTCCGGGTCAATCCATCTTTTTCGCCATTCAGGCAGATTTCCTTTTATCTTGTCGTGGGGCTTGTGGAGGAATTGGTATACCGTGGGTGGGCGTTGAATGCTTTTTCTGCCGTTACCTCTTATAGAAAGGCCCTGATTCTGGCCGGTATATTCTTTGTCCTTCTTCATTGGCCCGCGTATATTATTCGTTTTTTTCTTTCGGGAACATTTGCGGTAACCCAATTTATACTGCAGAGCCTGTTGGTATTGGTTCTAGGGCTCCTGTTTGGATATGTGTTCGGAAAAAACAGATCAATTTGGACGATTATTATCTTACACGCATATTTTGATGCGATTGTTGATTTATTGGCAGGATAAGCACACGCCCCCGCACTCAGTGCGGGGGCGTGTGTATAATTATTCCTCCGAAGTTGCCGCGGGCGCCGCCGCTGCGGGCGCACCGTCGTTGTCGCCACCGCCGGACGCGCCGCCTTCCCCGTCGCCTTCGCTGCCGGGGGGAGGGCCGTGCCTGCCGGAGCATGAATTCGGTATGCGGTCTTTTTTGTACCAGCCTGTACCGGCGCTGGGGCATGAGCCTGTCGCAAGGTTGCCGGTAATGCCGCAGTATGTCATGGAAACCACATTGTCGGATTCTAAAAATTCCTTGTATTCCTGCTTTTCGCTAATGGGTCTCATGATGGTGTTCCACAATATCGGGGGAGGGTAAGGGCCGTAAAGAATCGTGTTTCTTACAGGCTGGCGCGTGCCTGTGTTGACGTTGATTTTCATCTCTATCGGGATGTCGTAGCCGAGCCAGACCTGGCATACATAGTACGGCGTTACGCCGACAAACCACTGGTCGACGTCGTGCTCCGAAGTTCCGGTTTTGCCCGCTGTCGGCATGATTTGCCCCATGGCCGCGCCGGTGCCCGTGCCGACAGCCGTCACGCGCTGCAGCAGCTTGTTCATCACGACCGCGGTGTCCTCGGAAATGACTCTGCGCGGAGTTTTATCCGGCTCCAGTATAATCCGCCCACTGGAATCCTCGACGCGGTCATATGCATACGGCTTTGTAAAATTGCCGCCGTTCGCGAAAATCTGATAGGCGCCCGCCATTTCAAGGGGGGTCACGCCGTAAGTCAGAGCGCCAAGCGCCATGGGGGCAAGGTCAATATCGCTGTTTGTCCCTGCATTCGGGCCGCTTGCGATGACTTCCTTTTCTATCAGGCTGTGAAGCCCGAGGTCGTTTTTCAAAAAGTCGAACGCCCTTTGCGGGGTGACGACGTTCATGATTTTCACCGCAACGGTGTTGGCAGAAATGTGAAGCGCTCTGTCGACCGTCATGTTGCCGCTGTAGCTGCCGTAGTAGTTTGTGGGCCACATTCGCGGCGGCGCGCCGGGAGGCGCCATGTTAATGGGGGAGTCCTCAACCATCGTCGACCATGTGACGCGGTTGTCTTCAATCGCGAGCGCGTATGTCGCAATCGGCTTGATGGAAGAGCCGGGCTGGCGTTTCGAGTCCGTCGCGCGGTTGAATACGCGGGAATTTTCTTTTTTGCCGATTCCGCCCTGCATTGCGACAATGCGCCCGTTGATATCTGTAATCACACATTCGGATTGCGGGTATTCCCTGTTAAGAACAGGAGGGAACATATCGGTGTTTTGGTAAACCTCGTCAAGCCAGTCCTGAATTTCCATGTCTACGGTGGTGTAAACGCGGTATCCGCCTTCATAAAAGCGCTTTGTGGCGGCGGCGGTCGTCGGCTCGTTGTATTTTTCCCTTAAATCCGCGATAACCTGGCTGACGACATAGTCCGTGAAGTAGCTCCAGACCTCTTCGCTTCTCTGGGCGTTTTCGATGGTTCTGAAGCTCATTCTTTCATTTCGCGCCTGATTGTATTCACGCTCTGTAATGAGCCCCTGGTCAAGCATTTCTTCGAGCACGTGAAGCTGGCGGCGTCTGTTTTGGTCGGGGTTTAAAAACGGGTTGTAGCGCGTCGGGAACTGTGTGATGCCGACGATCGCGGCGCTTTCCGCAAGGGTCAGCTCGCTCGCGCTTTTTCCAAAATAGCTGTTTGCGGCGGCCTCTATGCCGTTTGTGCCGTTGCCGAATGGAACGACGTTTAAGTAAGCTTCGAGGATTTGCTCCTGCGTGTAACGCTTGGAAAGGTTCATGGCGCGGAAAATCTCGCGCACCTTCCTGTCGATACGCACGTCCTTGTCGCCTGTTATGTTTTTGATAAGCTGCTGCGTGATGGTCGAGCCGCCGCCGGCGATGGTGCCCTCGATCGGCATGAACTGGCCTGCGAACGCGCCGAAGGTACGCCGCCAGTCAACGCCTTCGTGATCCCAAAAGCGCTTATCCTCGATTGCTACAACCGCGTCCTTTGTATATTTGGATATCTGGTTATAATCGACCCAAATGCGGTTGTTGTCGGGGTTGTACATTCGCTGGAGCTCCTGCGCGTTCCCATCGGAGTCATAATAATACACAATCGATGTGTAGCCGAGCACATAGTCGTCCAGGTTGAGTTCCTCGTCGGCCTCAATGTAATGCAGGATATATACCGTTAAAACCGACGCGACGATGCACCCGGTAATGATGCCTATCATGATAAACGTCGCGACAAACCGGCCGATAAATCCAAACAGCCCTAAAGCAAGGCCGCCGGCCATTCTTCCGCCGCTTGGCCTTTTCGGAGCCATTTCACTCATCTTCAAAAGCTCCCCCTTCCGTGAGGTTATGTATAGGTTGAGTATCTGGATTACCTAGTATTATACCATAAAATTTTAAAATTAAATAAATAAACTTTAAAATATCTTCGGCTGATAAGGGTGTAATTCGTATATTGCAGGATATTTTTGTCAAACATAGACGCAAAGACTATTTTGGAGTTGGTACCCTTGTTTGACAGACGGCTTTTTTATACAGGCGCGGGGCTCGCGATTGTATCGGCTGCCGCGTTTGTTTTAACCAGCCTGCCAGTGATACCGGAAACGGCGCCTGCTGCCGAGGATGTTACAAGCGTGGAGCGCGAGATTCCGCAGCAGGGAAGGAAAATAGAGCGGGAACCGCGCGCGGAGCATCGTTACCGGTATATGTTAAAAGAGCACAACGGACGCATTGCGGTGTTTCCCGCGGAAAGCGACGAGCCGGAGCTGGTTTTGGACGTGCTTGTAAAATACCTGCCCGACTTTGACCGCACGCAAATGCAGCAGGGGATACAGGTAAAGGATTATGAGGAGCTGGTAAGGCTGATAGAGGATTATACGAGCTAAAGGGCAGGCAAACAACCTGCCCTTTAGCAAGCTGGTTTCCTTTACATAATCACAGCATTTTATCAAGCGTCAGCTTGATTTCGTCGATGATTCCCGCAGTGGTTACGATTTTCGGCGTAACCCCCTCGCAAAGCGCCGCTAAATCCTTTGTCATAACGCCGCTTTCAAGCGTTTGCAGGCAGGCCTTCTCCAGCGTCTTCGCGAATTTGCAAAGCGCGTCGTTGCCGTCAAGCTCGCCGCGTTTACATAGGGCGCCGCTCCACGCGAAGATGGTCGCCATCGGGTTTGTCGAGGTTTCCTCGCCCTTTAGGTGGCGGTAGTAGTGGCGTGTCACCGTGCCGTGCGCGGCCTCGTACTCATAGCAGCCGTCGGGGCTTAACAGCACCGACGTCATCATGGCAAGCGAGCCGAACGCCGTAGAAACCATGTCGCTCATCACGTCGCCGTCGTAATTTTTGCACGCCCACAAAAACCCGCCGCTTGAACGGATGACACGTGCGACGGCGTCGTCAATCAGGGTGTAGAAATATTCAATTCCTGCTTTTTCGTAATCGGATTTGTAGCAGGCTTCGTATATCTCTTCAAAAATCAGCTTGAACGTCTGGTCGTACTGCTTTGAAATGGTATCCTTGGTGGAAAACCACAAATCCTGCTTTGTTTCAAGCGCGTATTTGAAGCACACATGCGCAAACGATTTGATGGATTCGTCCGTGTTGAACTGGCCCTGAAGCACGCCCGCGCCTTTAAATTCGTGTATCATCCGGCTTTCCGTATCGCCGCTTTGAGGTGTGAACACAAGCGCTGCCGTACCCGCTTTTGTAACGCGGATTTCGCTTGCGCCATACACATCCCCGTAGGCGTGACGCGCGATTGTAATCGGCTTTTCCCATGTTCTTACCGCGGGCTTGATGCAGTTTATCAAAATCGGCGTGCGAAGCACCGTGCCGTCGAGGATGCCCCGAATCGTCGCGTTCGGGCTTTTCCACATTTTTTTGAGCTTGTACTCCTCAACGCGCTGTTTGTTCGCCGTAATGGTAGCGCACTTTACACCGACGCCATGCTTCCTGATTGCGTTCGCTGACTGGATTGTGACCTCGTCGTCGGTTTCGTCGCGATGCATCAGTCCTAAGTCATAATACTCAGTATTTAACTCTATATACGGCAGTAACAGCTTATCCTTTATCATCGCCCAGATGATTCTTGTCATTTCGTCGCCGTCAAGCTCCACCAACGGGGCCGTCATTTTTATTTTTTCCATGGCGCTAATCCTTTACCGCAATGGCTTCAATTTCAACCTTGACGCCCTTTGGCAGCGCGGCCATGGCAACACAGCTTCTGGCAGGAGGCTCCGCGTCAAAATATGTCGCGTAAACCTCGTTGACAGCCGTGAAATCGTTCATATCGGTGAGGAAAACGGTGGCTTTCACAATGTTCGCCATAGAGCTTCCCGCGGCTTCAAGGATCGCTTTTATATTATCAAGCGAATATCTGGCGGCTTTTTTGATGTCCGCCGTTTCAAGCTCGCCTGTCGCCATGTCAATCGGCAGCTGGCCGCTTGTGAAAATCAAATTGCCGCAGCCAACGGCCTGCGAGTAAGGCCCGATGGCGCCCGGCGCTTTATCTGTGGAAACAACATTTCGTGGCATATCTTGCACTCCCTTTTGTTTTGATTATTGAAAGTATACCATAAAAGCAGCTTGCGAAGCAAGCTGTGAACGAGTGAAGCGCCGGTTTGATGACCGGCGCTTCGTTGACACGATATGACAATATATGTTATTCTATCGGTAGCAGTCAGGGCAAAGAGCCGGCACATTGCTTCGCAATGGTGTGAACTGCACATGAACTAGCGTTCATGTTTTTTCACATCGTCCCCCGGAAGGGGGGATGCTATGAACATAATCATTGAGGTTCGCAAATTAGTGCAAGCCTTAGCGAGTCTTGTCAGAGCATTAAAGAAGTAACCGCCCCTCCTTCGAACCGATGGGCGGTTATTTCTTAGTATTTAACTAAACCTTGGGGACAAGACCGTTAGGTATTGCCCTTTCTGCTGTAAATATACCATAACACACGCCCTTTGTCAAGAGATGTTTCCGTTGCCGGAACACAAATGTTAATAAAATGTCGTTAATAAAATGTAAAAAATCCTATTGCAAATCATTTTTTTATGGGCTATAATAAATTCTAGACAAATAAATAAGGCAGGCAGGCCACAGTGCAGCGAACACCGTGACCCTGACAGGGAAGCTAGCATCTTCCATGCCAATGGCTATGATAGCCACACCCAGTAATATTATACTCGCGGCTTACGCTTTTGGCAAGCTGTTCAGGGTATCTGTTTGCTTAAGGTGCAGGTATGGATTTTCCATATCTGCGCCTTTTTGTTTGTCTTCACATAGATGGCGCGGGTAAAAATGACGTCATTTTATCAGCGCAAAGAAGAAAAAGGAAAAAGGAGATTGCAAAAAAAATGGAAAGAACGACCACGAGCAAAGTTTTATCCCTGCTGCTTACATTTGCGCTGTACATTGGCGCGTTCGCGGGCGTAAGCATTGCGATGGAAGCCGCAGCCCCAATGCCGTTTGCGGCGGCGACGCCCAGCCATACCACAATCGAGACCGCGTCCTCCCTGCCAAACGGTACAGTGGGAACGGCATATGCCCAGACCCTCGCCCTCACCGCATCGTCCACTCCTGCGCCATACGAATGGTTCGTTATAAGCGGAAGCTTGCCGTCTGGATTGCAGCTTTCATCATCGGGCCTGACGGGCCGGATTAGCGGGACGCCTACGGTGCCCGGTACGTTCCATTTCACCGTCAGGGCGGTGGCGGATAACATGGGCATATACATGGATGAAAAGGCGTTCTCAATCACAATTAACCCGTCGGGCAGCTTCGGCAGTTCCAGCACCTCCAGCAGTAGCTCTTCCGGCGGCGGTTCTTCCGATCCGGCACAACCGGCAAGCCAGCCCCTTTCACAAAGCAACGCCATTTCCGAAATCAGAAGCCAAATCAACGCGCAGGCAGGCGATAGTACCGTTGTCACATTTAGAAACATCGGCACCGTTCCTGCTTCAACCTTTGAAGCGATGGCGAACGCCGCCGGCAACAGTGGGCTTGAAGTCCGTTTCGATAGCATGGACGGCAGCGCTGTTGACGTAAGGTTGTACATCGACCCGTCAACAGTCAGCGGTGATTTGAACGTTTCGGCTTCAACCAACAATCAGGCGGCACAGTCTACAAAGAATAAATTCGAGAAATTTTTTGACAATGATATAGCTGTCGTCAGTTTCGGCCAGCAAGGCAGCTTCGGCACGGCAATCAATGTCGCCGCAAGGGTTGACTTAAGCGGCATAGACACGGAAACCCTTGTATTTTACAGCTATGATAGGGAAATCAATCAGTTCAGGCTGATTGAAAACCCCGGATACCGCATTGACGCAAACGGATATTTGAGATTCACGACAGAGCTTGCGGGGAGCATCGTTATAAGCGACGCACCGCTCCAAAAGAAATAATCAATCTTAAAATAGAATACACCTGCAAGAAAACAGCCATTACGGTACGGATTGTATCGTAATGGCTGTTTTATGGCTGGAGACTGCTAAAAGGGTTGGGGGCGCCCGGTTGTCCTACGGCGCAAACGTTGCCGCCCCGCAGGATGCCAGATACGCGCATATCATAACAAATAACGTGATATACAGGAACTTATTCAACGGCTCCACCTCATTACATCTTTACGTAATGAAATGATTTGCCGAATTTCCCGTATTATACATTTTCAAGCAAAACCCTTTTTTCCACGGTTAGATTTTCATGCACACACCACATCCTTTTTTGATTTTAATCAGTATACAGGATTCTCGCGGTTCTGTAAATAGCCTGCTTGACGATATTATGATTTTCATGTAGAATAAGTTGTAATTTCGTGCTTTTACGCACTAATTTGTTATAATCTGTATATAAGGTAGGTTATGCCCGTGTTTTGGCAAAAGGATATCGAGACAATGCCCCGCGCGGAACTTGAAAAATTGCAGCTTGTGCGGCTTCGCCGGATTGTTGATTACGCGGATAAGAATGTTCCGTTTTACCATAAAAAGTTAAGCGCGTTACATATCAGCGCCGACAAAATTAAAAGCCTTTCGGATGTGAAGTACCTTCCCTTTACCACGAAGGAGGATTTGCGGGACAATTACCCGTTTTCGCTGTTCGCGAGGCCGATGCGGGAAATCGTCAGGACGCACGCGTCCTCCGGGACGACGGGAAAGCCCATCGTTGTGGGATATACCAGAAACGACCTTTCGGCGTGGGCCGACCAGGTGGCGCGGCTGTGCGCGGCTGTCGGCGTAACGGAAGAGGACATTGCCCAGATTTCATTCGGGTACGGGCTTTTTACCGGCGCGCTGGGGCTGCATTACGGCCTTGAAAAGCTCGGCGCCGCGGTTGTCCCGATCAGCTCGGGCAACACGCAACGCCAGCTTATGCTGATGGAGGATTTCGGCGTCACGGTGCTCATCGCGACGCCAAGCTACGCTACATATTTAAGTGAAATCGCACACGAGCAGGGGATACGCGATAAGCTGAAGCTTCGTGTCGGGCTTTTCGGCGGCGAGGGCTGCACGCCTGAAATGCGCGCGAAAATAGAGGAGAATATTGGCATCATTTCAACCGATAACTACGGGCTTTCGGAGCTTGGGGGCCCGGGCGTTTCCGGCGAATGCGGGCTCCGCTGCGGCTTACACTTTGCCGAAGACCACTTCCTGCCCGAAATTGTGGACAGGGAAACACTTGAGCCGAAGGGCGCCGGCGAGGACGGCGAGCTTGTGGTGACGACCCTCACGAAGGAGGGGATGCCGATGATACGCTACCGTACGAAGGACATCACGCGGCTTCATTACGACGTTTGCGAGTGCGGCAGGACGCACGCCCGCATGGACAAGGTCAAGGGCAGAAGCGACGATATGCTCATCATCAAGGGCGTGAACGTGTTTCCCTCGCAGATTGAAAGCGTGCTGATGAATATCCCGGATATTGGCGCGCACTACCAGCTTATCATACGCCGCGAGGGCCTGATGGACAACCTTGAGGTCAAGGTGGAGCTTGTTGACGGCGATTACCTTGTCGAATACCGCAAACTCGAGCAGCTTCAGCGCACGGTGAAGGAGCAGCTTCATTCCGTATTGCAGCTTGATGTGAAAGCCACGCTTGTCGAGCCGAAATCGCTGGAGCGTTTCGAGGGCAAGGCCCGCAGGGTACTGGATTTGCGGGGGAAATAGCGGGAACGCAAAAAGGCGATACAAAAATGATTATATTAGGCGGGGCATATCAGTGATTTCTTTTAACACAATTTTATTTAATGATTTTGAAACTCTTGATGCCTTTGGCCCCGTTGAAATTATCGGTAAGATGCCAAAGACATACAGACTTGGATATTTCTCTATGAATGGCGGAATTATTTTAAGCGGTCAACAAGTATGCGTGAGTACGCTTCCTTTGTCTGAAATAGACACAACTGGAGTTTTGTTAATTCCCGGTGGAATAGGTACAAGAAAATTAGTCCACGATACAGATTTTATATGTCAGTTAGAGAGATTATCTAAAGAAGCTGCATATGTTTTAACCGTTTGTACAGGCTCTGCATTGCTTGCTAAAACCGGGCTGCTTAAAGGCAGAAACGCTACAAGCAACAAGTTGGCTTTTGATTGGGTTTGCGGAAATGGAAACGATATATGTTGGGTTAAGAAAGCGCGATGGGTAAAGGACGACAAATATTATACATCATCGGGGGTATCGGCGGGAATGGATATGACATTAGGATTTGTCCGCGATATTCATGGCGAAAAAAGGGCTCAAGACTTATGCAGGCATATTGAATACATCTGGAATCGAGATAAAGATGACGACCCATTTGCTATCACATAAGGGTAAGTATTATCTGCATACAACTTGCGCCACAAATTACTTTTGTGTTAAAATATATTATTACATATTCAAATCTAGGTTAAAAGGAGAAGACTATGCAAAAGCTTTTGCTCGGCAATGAAGCCATTGCGCGGGGGTTCTATGAGGCGGGCGTTACGGTGGTTTCAAGCTATCCGGGCACACCAAGCACCGAAATTACACAATATACGGCGCTGTATGACGATATTTACACCGAGTGGTCGCCAAACGAAAAGGTTTCCGCCGAGGTCGCAATCGGCGCTTCGATTGCAGGCGCGCGTGCCGCCACCGCTATGAAGCATGTCGGCCTCAACGTGGCCTCCGACCCGCTTTACACGGCGTCGTACACAGGGGTGAACGGCGGGCTTGTCGTATGCGTGGCCGACGACCCGGGAATCCACTCGTCGCAAAACGAACAGGACAGCCGCGGGCATGCGAAAACCTCGAAGATGCCCATGCTTGAGCCGTCCGATTCAAATGAATGCTTACAATTTACAAAGCTCGGGTTTGAATTATCCGAAAAATTTGACACGCCCGTGTTTATCCGCCTTAGCACCCGTATCTCCCATTCGCGCGGGTTGTGCGACGTCTCGGAGCGGGTGGAGTTTAAAAACGAATACAAAAAGAATATGCCGAAATTCGTCGCGATGCCGAGCACGGCGCGCCCGCGCCATGAGTTCGTGGAGCAGCGCATGCGCGACCTTGCCGAATGGGCGGAAGCCTGCGGCATCAACCGCATTGAGATGAACTCCCCTAAAATCGGGGTCATCACGTCGGGCGTCGCGTACCAGTACACGAAGGAAGCGCTTGGGGAAAACGCGAGCTATCTCAGGCTCGGCATGGTAAACCCGCTGCCGGTGCGCCTGATTCAGGAGTTCGCGTCAAAGGTCGACGTGCTCTACGTGATAGAGGAGCTTGACGACGTCATCGAGACCCATTGCCGCAAAAACGAAATTAACGTGATAGGCAAGGCATTGTTCTCCTTCTGCGGGGAGATTCAGCAAAATCTGATCGCTGAAAAAATCCTGAGCAAAAAACCGGAGAGTATGAGCCTTGGCGAGGAGCTTCCCGCAAGGCCGCCGGTCATGTGCGCGGGCTGTCCGCACCGGGGCCTTTTCTGGGCGTTGAAAAAGACGGGGTGCGTCATTTCCGGCGATATCGGCTGCTATACGCTCGGCGCGGCCCCGCCGCTTTCCGCTATAGATACCTGCATTTGCATGGGGGCCGCGATTTCGGCGGCGCACGGGTTCCATAAAGCCGAAGGTGAAAACGGCAAAAAGGTAATCGGCGTCATAGGCGATTCCACGTTTGCGCATTCCGGTATTACGGGGCTTGTAAACGCGGTTTATAACAAGGCGGGATTCCTGACGGTCATCGCCGACAACGCCACCACCGGCATGACGGGGCATCAGGATAACCCCACCACGGGCAAAACCTTGAAGAAGGAAGAAGCCCCCGTTCTTGACCTGGAGCTGTTATCCAAATCAATCGGCGTGCCAAGGGTTCGCGTTGTAGACCCCAATAAAATGTCCGAGACGCTCGTGGCGTTAAAAGAGGAAGTCGCGTCAAACGAGACCTCCGTTGTGATTGCGCGCCGTCCGTGCGTGCTGTTAAAGGATGTCGAGCCGGGCGATCCGCTCACGGTTGACGCCGAAAAATGCACCTTCTGCAAAGCTTGTATGCAAATCGGCTGTCCCGCAATCATTTCGGCGGACGGCAAAGCCGTGATAGACGAAGACCAATGCGCCGGCTGCGGGCAATGCATGGAATTATGCAAGCTTGGCGCGATTAAGGGGAGGGCGTAGCGCGATGAAAGAAACGAAAAACATTATCATTTGCGGCGTTGGCGGACAAGGTACCCTGCTTGCCAGCAAGTTGATTGGGCATGTTTGCCAAAATGGCGGCTACGACGTAAAGCTTTCGGAGGTTCACGGGATGAGCCAGCGCGGCGGAAGCGTTATCTCCTACGTGCGCTATGGCGAAGCCGTGGCCTCGCCTGTCATAGATATGGGTGAAGCCGATGTAATCCTTGCGTTTGAGCTGCTTGAGGCCGCAAGGTACCTGCCGTATCTGAAAAAGAGCGGGCTTATGATTTTAAACGACCAGCAAATCAATCCCGTGCCCGTCATCACAGGCGCGGCGGGGTATCCGTCTGATCTTGCCGGAAAGCTGAAAAGCCATCCGATAGACGTGATTGACGTCGACGCGCTGAAGCTTGCCAAGGAGGCCGGCAGCGCGAAAGCCGTAAACGTGGTGCTTATCGGTATTTTGGCAAAGCGCATGGAGTTCGCGAAGGACGATTGGCTAAAAGCGATAGAGGAAACCGTGCCGGAAAAATTCCGCGAGATGAACCTGAAAGCGTTTGAATCGGGATTCGCGCTTGCGTAATTTGAGGTGATAAATGACCAGACAGAAACTTCTCATCATTTTAATTTTTACAATCTTTACGCCGCCTTTACTGCTTTCCGCGCTATCATGGATCGGCACGCTTATACAAGTTGCTGCTATTGGAATGGTAAACTGGAAAAACCCTGCCGAAGCCCTTACGACAATCGTTGCGTTGATTACAATGTTGCTCGCGGGAACGTATATGTTTACATATGGGTTTACATTGATGAAAACTTTGGACAGAAAAAAAGTCTGTTGGTATAGTTTTTTGCCGGTATTGCATATAGCTTGGTTCATTTTGTTTATATTTTTATGGTTTTTATTAAATAGATTATACCCAGTTTAAACTGTCTATTTTAGGAGTTGATGCCATTTGAAGTATTTCTCACCGGAGATTGAATGCGCAAGCATTGAAAAAATGCGTTTACTTCAGGCGCAGCGGCTGCACGACACGGTCTGCCGTTGCTATGAAAATGTCGAATTCTACAGGAATAAGCTTGATGAAACGGGCGTAAAGCCTAAAGACATTACATCTGTCGATGACCTGAAAAAGCTTCCGTTTACCTACAAACAGGATTTGCGAGATACCTATCCTTACGGGCTTTTTGCCGTCCCACGGGAGCAGCTTGTCCGCGTGCAGGCGTCCTCCGGCACAACGGGAAAAATGACGGTCGTCGGCTACACTGTAAAGGACATCGACGACTGGGCGGTTGACGCGGCGCGCGCTATCACGGCGGCAGGCGGTACAAAGTCGGATTTCATCCATGTTTCTTACGGTTACGGGCTGTTTACCGGAGGACTCGGGCTGCATTATGGCGCGGAAAAGCTGGGCGCCGTCGTCATTCCCGTATCGTCTGGCAATACAAAACGGCAGATTGATATTTTACGGGATTTTGGCTCGAATATCCTTTGCTGCACGCCGTCTTACGCCATGTATATCGCCGAGTCCATGCTTGAAATGGGCTTGACCGGCGATGATATCCAGCTCAAGGCCGGTATGTTCGGCGCCGAGCCGTGGTCTCATGAAATGCGGCTTCAAATTGAGAGTATGCTTGGGCTGAAAGCATACGACATCTACGGCCTTTCGGAAATTATGGGGCCGGGCGTCGCGTTTGAATGCTCGGAGCAAACGGGTATGCACATCAATGAGGACAGGTATCTGCCCGAAATCATCGACCCTGATACAGGCGAATCATTGCCGGTGGGAGAGCAGGGCGAGCTTGTCTTTACCTGCATCGCCAAAGAGGCGCTGCCGCTCCTGCGTTACCGCACAAGGGATATCGCGGTGCTGTCGCGCGAAAAATGCTCCTGCGGCAGGACGCTTATCAAGATGAGCAAGCCGCGCGGCAGAACCGACGATATGCTGATTATACGCGGTATTAACGTGTTCCCGTCGCAGATTGAGAGTGTGCTGCTGGAATTAAATCTCGCAACGCCGAACTATCAGCTTGTAATCGAGCGGGAGGGCAACCTTGACGCGCTTGAGGTTCAGGTGGAGATGACGCCCGAAATGTTCTCGGACTCGGTTCGTTTCATTGAAAAAACTGAGAAAAAAATAAAATCGGCGCTTTTGTCAACGCTAGGGCTTGCGGCGGGCGTAAAGCTTGTTGAGCCGAAGGCGATTCCGAGAAGCGAAGGCAAGGCAAAACGCATTATTGACAACCGTAAAATATGAAGGGAGCATAATGGGCATGGTGATAAAGCAATTATCCGTTTTTGTGGAAAACAAGCTTGGCAGAATGGCTGAAATCACAGGGATTATAGGCGACGCGAACGTGGATATCCGCGCGCTGTCTATTGCGGATACAAGCGATTTCGGCATATTAAGGCTGATTGTGGATAAGCCGGAGGAAGCGCTTCTGGTGCTGAAAGAAAACGGGATAACGGTTTCGCTGACGGATGTCATAGCCGTCGGCATCGAGGATAAGCCCGGCTCGTTCGCGAAGGTGGTTAAAATCATGTCGGACGCGGGGATAAGCATTGAGTATATGTACGCGTTCATCAGCCGCTCGGATAATCAGGCGTTTGTTATTATGCGCGTGGAAGACCCGGGTAAAGGCATTGACGCGCTGGAAACGCACGGGATTCAGTTGCTTTGCCGCGAGGATATATATTAAATCACGATAAACCGAACAGGGCGGCGCCTTTTGGCGCCGCCCGTTGCTTTTCATTTGCCGATTGAGGGAGTAAATGGGCTTTATCTGAGGAGCTGCAGGACGCCCTGCGGGAGCTGGTTCGATTGTGCAAGCATTGCCTGCGAGGCCTGTACGAGGATGTTATTCTTCGTGAACTCCATCATTTCTTTCGCCATGTCTACGTCGCGGATGGAGGCTTCGGCCTGCTGCAGATTTTCTCTCGTTACGCCGAGGTTGTTGATCGTGTGCTCAAGGCGGTTTTGCAAGGCGCCGAGGTCGGCGCGCGTGCCGGATACCTGGTTTGTCGCGGCGTCTATGATTTTGATGGCCTCATTCGCGGCTTCGCGGGTCGCAACGCTGATGTTGTTAACCATGCCCTCTGTGGGGATACCAAGCATACCGGAGCTCATGTTTGCGACATGCAGGCCTACCCTCTGATCCGCCGAGCCGTTTGCGCCGATTTGGAATACCAGCTTGGAGGAGTTGCCGGCATACATCGCGCCTTCGGCAAGCGCTGTTGTAGGGTCTGCGTAAGCTTGAAGCCCGTCACCGCCAGCGTTGAGCTTCAAACCGGAGATTACGCCGTTTACAGTGCCAAGTGCAATCTTTCCTATACTTACGCCGTCGGCGTTATAGAGAGTGCCTTCCAAACTGTCGCCATTATCCTCAATTCTTGTTGTATAGGATTTGTCACCAATTTGTACGTTCGTAATAATCTTATCATTAAATTCAACATCGTCTATAGGTGTCCTGATGGTGGAGATTGTCACTGTGGCGTCAGAGCCTGCAAGCTCAGCCAGTAAATCGTCATCGGTAATTTCAAGACCTGAGCCTATTCTAATCAATACGTCCGTCAAATCTTCATCGCCGAATCTGCCTGTAGCCGGGTCGCCTGCAACACCGCCCATTGTGCCATCGAGGAGCTTAATGCCGTTGTAGTGAGTGCTGGAAGCGATTCTATCCATCTCGGATTTAAGTGCCGCGACCTCTTTTGCGATGTTTTCGCGGTCAACTAAATCATGATATGTGCCGTTTGCGGATTGCACCGCAAGCTCGCGCATCCTCTGGAGAATCGCGTGGGTCTCGTTAAGGCCGCCTTCGGCGGTTTGAATCAGCGAGATGCCGTTTTGTGCGTTCTGGGTCGCCATTGCAAGGCCGCGGATTTGCCCGCGCATTTTTTCGGAAATCGCAAGGCCGGCCGCGTCGTCGCCCGCACGGTTAACCCTGTAACCGGACGATAATTTCTCGAGGTTCTTCGCTGTTGCGCTATTGTTGATGGAAAGCTGCCTGTGGGAGTTCATAGCCGGTAAGTTGTGTTGGATAATCATTTTCGTTTCCTCCTTGTTCTTTTGCCCATTTATGGGCTGCGTATTTTTTTCTTAAGGTGAATCCTCTCACCTTAGGCGGAAGCCTCCTGCTCCCTTGTTCGCCTCTGTTAATGTTATCGCTCAAGCGGGGAAAAACTTTAGTTTTTTTAGAAAAAATTAAAATTCGCATGGAAACAAGCCTTTTTACATGCTTTTATTGAAGAAAGTAACACTATTTTTATAAAAAACATATGTTGGGGTAGTAATATTTTGAAAGGGGCGTCATTATGTTTTTTGACGGAGATAATTGTTGCTGCTGTATCATTTGTATTATCCTTTGCATTCTTCTGATATGCATAATTTGCAATCAAGGCCGCCACCGTTGCTGTCCTTAAGGAGGGGGTTGTGCCGAAGCGGTACAGCAGGCGGATATTTTTCAGAAAAATCTTCAAAAATAACAGATAATGTGTTACAATAAAAAAGTATATGATGAATCCGAAAGACATGTTTTGAGGATTCATGGCCATTTGCGGCGGCTATCGCATAGGTTGCACGCCGCAAGGCAATTTTGAGAAAGAAAATATTGGAAAGAAGGTGTGAAATGCGCAAGACGAAAATCATCTGTACGCTTGGGCTTGTTTCACAGACCAGCGAGGTAATAGGGGAGTTAATTGATGCGGGCATGAACGTGGCGCGGTTTAATTTTTCCCACGGTACGCACGAAAGCCACGGAAAAATGCTTGATATTTTGAAACAGCTGCGCAAGGAAAAAGACGTGCCTGTGGCGGCGCTGCTTGATACGAAAGGCCCCGAGATTCGGCTGGGAGACTTTGCCGAGGGGCGCGCCACGCTTCAGGCGGGTGAAACCTTTACGCTTACGACCGATGAAGTTTTAGGCGATTCGGACAAGGCTTGGGTTAGTTTTTCCGATTTGCCGAAGGACGTGGAGACCGGCACCAGAATTCTTCTTGACGATGGGCTGATTGAGCTTAGGGTAAACAATGTAACCGGCAACGACATCCGGTGCGAAATTATAAACGGCGGCGACATTTCAAACAAAAAAGGCGTGAACGTACCCGGTACGGAGCTGTCCATGGTGTATTTGAGCGAGCGTGATAAATCCGACATCATATTCGGAATCAGGCAGGGCTTCGATTTTATCGCGGCTTCGTTCGTACAGTCGGCGGAGGATGTTTTGGATATCAGGGAAATCCTGCACGAAAACGGCGGCGACAATATCCTGATTATATCAAAAATAGAAAACGCGAAGGGCGTCGAAAATATTGACGAGATATTAAGGGTATCCGACGGGATTATGGTGGCGCGCGGCGATATGGGCGTCGAAATCGACTTCGAGCTTTTGCCGGGGATACAAAAGAAGCTGATTAAAAAAGCGTACCAATGCGGTAAAATGGTAGTCACCGCGACGCAAATGCTGGAAAGCATGGTTAAAAATCCGCGTCCCACAAGGGCCGAGGCTACCGACGTTGCAAACGCGGTTTATGATGGGACAAGCGCCATTATGCTGTCAGGGGAAACCGCGGTCGGGCTGTATCCTGTAAGGGCGGTCAAGGTCATGGCGGGAATCGCGGAGCATACGGAAAAAGATATCAATTACCGCGCGCGGTTTGAAAATTCCCGCTACGACTTGGAAAACGACAACGTGACAAACGCGATAAGCCATGCCACATGCACGACGGCATACGACCTTGGCGCGTCAAGCATTATCACGGTTTCGATGTCGGGACGCGCGGCCCGGAATATCAGCAAATACCGCCCCGACATTCCAATCATCGGCTGTACGCCAAGCGAACACACATACAGGCAATTGGCGCTTTCGTGGGGCGTCGTTCCCGCGCTGATTCAGGAGGAGGATGATCTTGACACCCTGATGGAAGGCACTGTGAAAATCGCGCAGGATTTAGGTTGCGTTCAAAACGGCGACCTTGTCGTCATTTCAACCGGTATACCGCTTAAAATATCCGGCATGACGAATCTCTTAAAGGTGCATATTGCGGGCAATATCCTGACAAAGGGCGTGGGAGTGGGCAACGCGGTCGCTTACGGCAGGATTCAGGTAATAGAGGACTTCGAGGAGATAGGCCTCCGCTTTACGGACGGCGATATTCTGGTTGTCAAAGAGACGTCGAATGAGTTTATGTCCATTATTAGAAAGGCGTCCGGCATTATCGCGGAAAGGCCCGGGACAAACTCGCACGCGGCGATTGTGGGCGCAGCCCTTAATATCCCTGTTATCGTGGGGGCGAAGGGAGCGTGTAAAATCCTGAAAAGCGGGACGTTCGTATCCATTGACGCGGAACACGGCTTCGTCCATGGCGTGCGGGGGATTCCCAGGAAAGACGGCAAGAAAGACAGCGAAAAAGACGGCGGGAAAGACATCGATGCAAGACGCTGAAAAATAATAAACAAACCGTGCGCAAATAAATTGTTCATTTTTTCGTTTAAAAAAGCATTGAATTTGCGAAAAAACATGGTAAAATAATACCAAGCTGTAAAGAAGTGTTGCGCACACGGGCTGAATACCTTAGAAGTATTTGGCCCGTTTTTATTTTCTTATTACCGGGAGGGGACGCGAATGCTGATAGTTGGAAACGGAAGGTTGCTGACAAGGGGCAAAAATAACACCCTGACAGAAAACGGCGCCATTGTGGTAGAGGGGACAAAAATCAAAGAGGTGGGTAAAACCCCCGAGCTAAAAAGCAAATATGCGAAAGCGCGCTTTATCGATGCCCGCGGCGGTATGATTATGCCGGGGCTGATTAACGCGCATAACCACATTTACAGCGCGTTTGCAAGGGGGATTTCCATTCAGGGCCACAACCCCGAAAACTTTCTTGATATCCTGAACGGGCTATGGTGGACGCTTGATCGTCATTTAACGATTGAGGACACGAAATATTCGGCGCTCGCGACATACCTAGACTGCATTAAAAACGGCGTAACGACCGTTTGCGATCACCACGCAAGCTACGGATACATAAAGGACAGCCTTTTTGCCATCTTGGAAGCCGCCGGCGAAACTGGCGTGCGCACGAACCTTTGCTTTGAGGTTTCCGACAGGGGCGGCGCTGAAAAGGCCAGGGAAGCCGTCATGGAAAACGCAAGGTTCATTGAATACGCGCTTTCCGACAAAACCGGGATGATTGGCGCCATGATGGGACTGCACGCGTCGTTTACCCTTTCGGACGCGACGATGGCGCTTGCCCGCGAACACACGCCGGAAGGGATAGGCTTTCATATCCATGTGGCGGAGGGAATGGACGATGTTTACGACAGCCTGAAAAAATACGGCAAGCGCGTGGTGTTCCGCTTGCACGACAGTGGAATTTTAGGTGAAAAGACAGTGCTTGGCCACTGTATTCACGTAAATGGCGCCGAGATGGAGCTTATCAAGCACGAAAACACGATGGTGGTGCATAACCCGGAATCCAATATGGGCAACGCCGTCGGCTGCCCGCCCTGCATGGAAATGATGCGGCGCGGCATTCTGCTGGGGCTTGGCACGGACGGCTACACAAATGATATGTATGAATCCATGAAGGCTGCGAACTGCCTGCACAAGCACAACCTATGCGACCCGAACGCCGCGTGGGGCGAAATACCCGAAATGTTGTTTCAAAATAACGCGGAGATAGCGGGGCGTTGGTTTAAAACGCCGATTGGGGTGCTTGAGGAGGGAGCCTCAGCCGACATCATCGTTTCCGATTACAAACCGCTGACGCCAATGACCGCCGATAACTGTAACGGGCATACGCTGTTCGGCATGACGGGGCGGCAGGTCGTGACCACAATCATAAACGGCGAGGTCAAGATGGAGAACCGCGAGCTTAAAGGCATCGACGAGGAAGAGATTCTTGCCAAATGCCGTGAGAGAGCGAGCTCTCTTTGGAACAGGATAAATAACAATTAGTAATATAATATTTGAATTATACAGGATGGAGGCAAAAGAGTGGGCGATATCATGCGTCAGATTCCGTTCGGTAAATTGATGGACTGGGTTCTGACCGAATATAAGGAACAGAAAACAATCTTCGGGGTGCGGGAATTTTGGTTCCCGAAAGAAGACCTCAAAAATCGAAAACAGCTTTCGATTTTTAAAGAAAAGCTTGAAAACCCGTTCGGGCCGGCGGCGGGGCCGCACACGCAGCTTGCCCAGAATATCATCGCGAGCTACGCCGCGGGAAGCCGGTTCTTTGAGCTGAAAACCGTACAAAAGCTCGACGGCGGGGATTTGCACGTGTCGAAGCCGTGTATCACGGCGGCGGACGAATGCTACAACTGCGAGTGGTCCACGGAGCTTTATGTTCCGCAGGCGCTGGAGGAGTACGTAAAGGGCTGGTTCGCCTTAAAGCTGTTAAGCCGCGAGCTCGGGTTCGGCGACCCTGACGGCTTTGTGTTCAATATGAGCGTCGGCTACGATTTGGAAGGCATCAAGCTGAAGAAGATAGACGACTATATGGAAGGTATGAAGGAAGCCCGGGGCACCCCTGTATGGGAGGAGTGCGTGAGTTGGGCGAAAGCGAACACCGGCAGGTTCAAAAACATCGACGCCGCGTACATAGACGGGATAAGCTCGAAGGTTTCGGCCTCCATCACGCTTTCTACACTGCACGGCTGTCCGCCCGACGAAATCGAGCGCATTGCCACATACCTCATCACCGAAAAAAAGCTGAACACCTTCATCAAGTGCAACCCGACGCTGCTTGACTACCGGTACGCCCGCAGCCTGCTCGATAGCCTCGGCTTCGATTACATGGCCTTTGACGACCGGCACTTTAAAGCCGATTTGCAGTTTGACGATGCCGTGCCGATGTTAAAGCGCCTGATGGAGCTTGTGGACAGGCGGGGACTTGCGTTCGGCGTGAAAATCACGAACACGTTCCCGGTCAAGGTGATGAACAAGGAGCTTCCCTCTGAGGAGATGTATATGTCCGGGCGCTCGTTGTTCCCGCTTTCCATGTCCGTCGCGAGCCTTTTATCAAAGGAATTCGACGGCAAGCTGCGGATTTCATATTCCGGCGGCGCGGATATCTATAACATCGCAAGGATTGTCGATGCCGGAATCTGGCCCGTGACGATTGCGACGACGCTGCTAAAGCCGGGCGGGTATAACCGGCTTGTCCAAATGGCGGAGGAGCTGTACAGGCATGAATACAAGGATTTTACCGGCGTTAACGCATGTAAAGTAAAGGAACTTGCCGGTAGCGTGAAAAGCGATAAGCATTACCAAAAAGCGATAAAACCGGCGCCGGAACGCAAGATGAAAAGCAAGGTTCCGCTGATGGACTGCTTCGAGGCGCCATGCCGCGACGGCTGCCCCATCGGGCAGGATATCCCGGCGTACCTGCGCCTTGCGGGAGAGGGAAAATATCTGGAGGGGCTGCGCGTCATCACGGAGCGAAACCCGCTGCCGTTTATCACGGGCACCATCTGTTCCCACCGCTGTATGGACAAATGCACGCGTGTTTTCTACGAGGAACCGGTGCATATCCGCGCGGTAAAGCTTGAAACCGCGGAAAACGCGTATGACGCACTGTTATCCGAAATCAAAAAGCCCGAAACAAAAGCCGGAAAGATTGCCGTTATCGGCGGCGGCGCGGCAGGCGTTTCAGCCGCGTACTTCCTGCAAAAAGAGGGGTTTGCCGTAACAATCTTTGAAAAGCGCGACACGCCGGGCGGAATCGTGCGGCATGTCATCCCCGATTTTCGGATCGGCGACGAGGCGATTGAAAAGGATATCGCGCTGATAAAAGCGCTTGGCGTCGAAATTGTGACAGGCAAGGAAATCAAATCCATCGAGGAGCTGCGGAAGGAAGGCTTTGCGGCCATCCTTTTGGCGACAGGCGCGTGGAAGCCGCCGCAGCTTGCGCTTGAATACGGCGAAGCGGTAAACGTCCTCGAATTTTTAGAGGAGTTCAAAACCTCGCCTGAAAGCGTAAAGCTCGGCAAAAACGTCGTTGTGATAGGCGGCGGCAACACTGCCATGGATGCGGCTCGCGCCGCGAAGCGCGTTCCCGGCGTCGAAAGGGTGTCGCTTGTATATCGCCGCGACAAGCGTAATATGCCCGCCGACGAAGAGGAGCTCCAGCTTGCTTTGGAGGACGGCGTGGAGTTTTGCGGGCTGCTCTCGCCGGCCGGCGTCAAAGACGGCGTGCTAAAGTGCGTGAGGATGCGGCTTTCGGAGCCTGACGAATCAGGGCGCAGGAGGCCTGTCGAGACAAAAGAGACGGCTGAGATTTTGGCGGATACTGTCATTGCCGCAATCGGAGAGCTTGTCGATACACAGTTTTACGCCGGCAATGGCATCAAGACGGACGCGAGAGGCAAAGCGCTGGTTGACGAAAAAACGCTTGAAACAAACATTTCCGGTGTGTATGTGATTGGCGACGCAATGCGCGGGCCCGCCACGGTGGTCGAAGCGATTGCCGATGCCGCAAAGGCCGCGAAAGCTATTTCCAGCATCGATTTTGACAAGTACGCAAAACTGAACCTCAATCCGGAATGGGAAGCTCCCGCCGCGAAACGGGGCGTCCTGTTCCCGGATCTGGGCGCTGTCAGCGAGCCGGAGCGCTGCCTTGAGTGCAAGACCATCTGCGAAAACTGTGCCGACGTTTGCCCGAACCGCGCGAACGTCGTCGTCATGGCAGGCGGCCGCCCGCAGATTATGCATGTCGATTACATGTGCAACGAATGCGGCAACTGCGAGACGTTCTGCCCGTATTCCTCGGCTCCGTACAAAGATAAGCTCACGCTGTTTCAAAACGAAGGGGATTTTGACAACAGCGAAAACGAAGGCTTTCTCTTTCTTGATGGGAGCAAGGTGCGCGTAAGGCTTGACGGTAAGGTGCAGGATTGTGATGTAAATGCCAATGCCTTGCCGGCGGATATAAGCGGTATTATCAAAGCGGTGGCTTCAAACTATGTTTATATCGTTTAATGTGTAGAAGCGATGCCCGTGCTGACGCAGCGGCTTGGTGCTGCGGTTAGCTTGTAGCTCACGCCGTAGCGTTCGCGCTACCGCTGGTTTTGCTGCTCATACCGCAGCGTTCGCGCTGCCGCTGGCTTGTCGCTCATGCCGCGACCGGCACATACTTTGCTACGCGGCAAAGTATGCAAAACGCGTCGGGAGGGACACCCTCCCGAACCCGCCCATGTACGGCAAGCCTCTATGGGCTTATATTCCCGAAATCGCGCGCGTGTAAGCTCGGCGCTGCCGTCCACTGACGCTCTGCGGAGCTCTAAGATTAGTCGCGGATTTAAAGAATAATGTGAAAAAACATGAACGCTAGTTCATGTGCAGTTCACACCATCGCGAAGCGATGTAAAGATTTGAAGATTTAAATCCGCTCTCTGACGCGCGCGTTGCAGATGAACCGGCACGAGGAAACGGGTGCTGCGATTTGATTGGCACAAACAAGCGCGCCGGTCTGATGACCGGCGCGTTCCCCCGCTTACACCCTGCGCACATAAAACCCCCGGCGGTTTTTTACGCAGCCGGATTCATGCGTTTATGACGGCTTTTTCAGGCAGATACGCTTTTTCAAGATACCCATAATATTCTGAAAGTATCCTCGCATCGAAAGCCCGCTGCGTCTTGGAATTTGTGGGGTGCGCGACATCGCGGTGCCTGCCGGTCTCAAGCCTCCGGCTTGGCATGGCTACAAGCAGCCGGCCCTTTTTGCCTTTTATAATCCTGATATTGTGTACCGCAAAGTCGTCGTCAATGTAGATGGATACAATCGCTTTCACCGTTTCCCCAGGGAAAATGTTCCTGATTCTTACTGCTGTAATGTTCATACTGAGGCCCTCCTAATATTGTAATGGGCAAACAAAAAAGTGCAGGTATGGAAATCCATACCTGCACCCAAAAGCAAACAGTTACCCTGACGACTTGCCAAAATCGGAGGCCGGGGGTATAATGTATATCGGGTGTCGCGTAATGCGATTGGCATGGAAGACGGGTGCTTCCCTGTCAGGGTCACGGTGTTTCCGCACCGTGGCCTGCCTGCCTTTTTTTGTTTGTTGGATACAGTATAACCCATAAATAGACAATTTGCAAGGGGGATTTTAATATATAACAAAATATATAACAAAGAACCGTCCGCAATCCGGACGGTTCTTTTATTTTCTGACTGTTAGTGAAAAAGCTTTTTCAAATACCCTGCGGATAGGAGATGGTTGACAATCGATTTAGAAATGTCTGTGAATAATGAATCCGCCGCGATTGACGGGCTTAGGAAGCTTGCGTTTTGCAAAATCAACGACGCGGTAAAAATCCTGCTTGCGGCACATGATTTTGACGCCGGGCTTATATCGAAGCTTGATTTGTTCCCGGTTTCGGAAATCAAGCAGAACAGGGACGGCGGCCTTGAGATTAAGTTTTACGACAGGCTAAAGGCGTTCGAAATGCTGATAAACTACACAGGGTGCGGCGAAAATCCGCAAAATTCGTTTTACGGCGCGCTGGAGTCCGCAGCAAAATCGGTAAGTGAAGCCGATGAAGTTTAAAGCGTTTTCAAAGAAGCAGCTCACGGCGCTTGTATGGTGGTGCGAAAACAGCCCGCAAAAGGATTTCGACGCCATCATCTGCGACGGCGCGGTGAGAAGCGGCAAGACGCTGTGCCTCTCCCTTTCATTCGTGACGTGGGCGACGGCAAGGTTTCACAACCAGAGCTTCGCGCTTTGCGGAAAGACCGTGAAATCCCTGCGGAGAAATCTCGTAACCCCGCTGCTGCAATGCTTAAACGACCTGGGGTTTACCGCGGATTACAAAATTTCGCAGGAGCTCGTTACGGTAAGGTATGGAAAATACGTAAACCGGTTTTATCTTTTCGGCGGCAAGGACGACGGCTCCGCCGCTTTGATACAGGGCGTTACGCTTGCGGGCGTCTTTCTCGACGAGGTCGCCCTGATGCCGCGATCCTTCGTGGAACAGGCGCTTGCGCGGTGCTCCGTTGACGGCTCCAAATTTTGGTTTAGCTGTAACCCGGAGCACCCCATGCACTGGTTTTACACCGAATGGATTCAAAAAGCCAAAGAAAAAAACGCGTATTACCTGCATTTTACCATGGAGGACAACCCTGCGATTTCCCCTAAAATTTTAAACCGGTACAAGGCGCAGTATTCCGGCGCGTTTTACGAGCGGTATGTCCTTGGCAGGTGGGTGGCGGCGGCGGGCGCCGTATATCCTATGTTCTCAGCGAAAAAGCATGTCGTCAAAAGGGTTCCGGAATGCACGCGGCATGTCATCTCGTGCGATTACGGCACGCGGAACCCCGCCTCGTTCGGGTTATGGGGCGAATGCGGCGGAGTCTGGTACCGCATACGTGAATATTATCACAGCGGCCAGGCCACGGGCCGGCTAAAAACGGACGAGGAATACGCCGACGAGGTTGAAAAGCTGGCGGGGGAGTATTCGATAGAAGCCGTGGTTGTAGACCCTTCCGCCGCAAGCTTTATCGAATGCCTGAGGCGGCGCGGGAAATTCACCGTCCTGCCGGCGAAAAACGACGTGGTTTCCGGCATCAGGACGGTGAGCGCGGCGCTCAAGGGCGGCAAGCTTTTGTTCCATGAAGGCTGCAAGGATTTACTGCGGGAATTTTGCCTGTACCGCTTCAGGGAAAATCCCGGGGACGACGCCCCGGTCAAGGAAAACGACCACGCGATGGACGACATGCGGTACTTTGCGTCCTACGCGTTTCGCAGGGCGGACGCGGGGTTCGCGGCGCAATCTCTGACAAGAACCTGTTAACACCACCGTTCAACGCTCGTCTTTCGGCGCGTTCCGCGCTATGTTTTGCTAAATTTTCCTGACATATACAAATTATGCCTGCGAAAATTTGCCTGACCTGGCACAAAACGCGCTTTAAATCCAGGCATTTCAGATAGTGTTAACAGGTTCAAAAAATGGAGGGATGATTTGAAACTTAAGGATTTATTTTCCTACAAAAAGCCGGTATCCACGGTGCAGACGGCGCAGGCGGCGGAGCACCCGTTCCGCGCGTTCATGAGCTATACCCCGCTCATGACGCCCGATTGCAGGCTGTATGCCGCGATGCGCGAATCCATACCGGTGATTGACGCGGCGCTCGATAAAATCGTGCGGCTCACGGGCGGGTTCCGGGTGCTTTCCGAAAACCCCGCGCGGCAGGCGATGCTCGATTCGTTCGTGCGCGACGTGAAGGTCGGGCCGTGCTCCGTCGGGCTTTACCAGTTTATCTGCGTTTACTTCGGCAGCCTTTTGACATACGGCAACGCGGTGGGCGAGATGGTGCTGACAGGCGACGGCGGCGAAATCGCGGCGCTTTACAACGCGGACCTCGCCGACGTGCAAATCAGGCGGGGCAAAACGGCGCTCGACGTTGAAATCTGCACGAGAAACGGCGTGGAGTTTACGCCTGTAAAATATCCGGGGCTTGTGTTGTTCACGCCGCTGACGCCGCCCGCCGGGGAATTTTTGGGCGTGTCGCTTCTCAGAAGCCTGCCGTTTGTATCAAACGTCCTGCTTAAAATATACCATTCCACCGGCGTAAACTTCCAGCGAATCGCGAACCTGCGTTACGCCGTGACGTATAAGCCGGGGAATTCCGGTCTTGACAAGGCGTATGCAAAGGACATCGCCGAATCCATCTCTGCGGAGTGGAGCAACGCCATGCAAAGCACAAGCAGCGGCGTCATCAAGGATTTCGTCGCGGTGGGCGACGTTGAAATCAAGGTCATCGGCGCGGATAACCAGATGATTGAAACGGAAGTGCCGGTGCGGCAGATGCTCGAGCAAATCATCGCGAAGCTCGGCATCCCGCCGTTTATGCTTGGGCTTCACTGGTCGAGCACCGAGCGCATGAGCTCACAGCAGGCGGATATTTTAACGTCGGAGCTTGAAAGCTACCGCAGGACGCTTGAAAGCGTCATCGTCAAAATCTGCGAAACCCATTTGCGGTTAAACGGGTTTGGCGATTCCGTCACGGTGACATGGGACGACATTAACCTGCAGGACGAGGTCGAAACCGCAAATGCCCGATATATCGCGGCGCAGGCGGCGTTACTCGAATCGCGGGCCAAAAGTGAGACCAAAGATTAGAAATGAGGTGAAAAGCAATGAAAACAACCGTAACAAAAGGGATGAGCGGTGAAAACCCGACGCCGGAGCAGATGAAGCGGATCAACCTTTTTACAAGGCGCGAGCTGTCTCCCGGGGACGTCTATGTTTTTTCGGTAATCCTTTGCGACAATGAAATCGACCGCGACGGCGAGCAGTTCCCGCCGGAATCGCTGGAAGCGCTTGGGGAGCTGTTCATCGGCAAAACGGGCGTGTTTGACCACGACCCGAAAGCCGAAAACCAGTCGGCGAGGGTTTTCGAGACGCGGCTTGTCGCGGAGGACGCCCAGAACTCGCTCGGCGAGCCGTACCGGTGCCTGAAAGCGTGGGCGTACATGGTGCGGTGCGATAAGAACGCCGATTTAATCCTTGAGATTGAGGCGGGGATCAAAAAAGAAGTGAGCGTGGGCTGTTCGGTCGAACAGGTTGTGTGCTCCGTTTGCGGCACGAATCAAAAAATGTCGGCGTGCGGGCACAAGAAAGGCGAGACGTACGACGGCGCGCTTTGCTACCATGCGCTTATAAATCCCACGGACGCGTATGAGTGGTCGTTTGTGGCGGTACCCGCACAGAAAAACGCCGGCGTGACGCGCAAGGGGCTGACCGCAGAGGCCAATCTGAAAAAACTGTTTGAGGAAAACCGCGACATTGTGCTGAGCAGGTTCGAGCTTGCGGCGTTAAAAGCGCAGTACGCGCAGCTTGAAATCCTGGCGGAAGCCGGAAGGAGCTACTTAAACGGCTTAAGGCGAGACATCGTAAAGCTCGCGGCGCTTACAAAGCCTCAGATTTCGGGAGCCACGATGGAAGCCGTCGCGGCAAAGCTTGAAATCCCCGAGCTTCTGGAGCTTAAAAAAGCGTTTGACGAGTCGGCGGCTTACCCTGTTTCACCGCAGTTTAAAAAGGCAGAGCAGGTTCCCCAAAATAACGCGGATTTTCAATTTAAGATATAGTAAGGAGATTTTACATGAATTACGAAACCATCAAGCTTCACAAGGATATGTACAAAGCGCCGGGCGGATTCAAGGCAAGCCTTGAGGCGCTTGACCCCAGCACGGCGTACAAGGGCACCGAGCTTGGCGAGCTGGACGCGTTCCAGCGCCAATTAAAGCGCTTTGACATCAAGGTTGGCGGTGCGTCCTCCGATATCATCGCGAAGTTTTTCTCTACATTGGATTCCGCGGCGCTCTTCCCGGAATATGTCTCAAGGGCGGTCGCGCAGGGCGCGCAGGATTCGGGTATACTCTCCGAAATCATCGCATCGAAAACCGAGGTCAATTCGCCCGATTACCGCTCCATCACCACGGATCTTGACAGCAGCGACTACTCCGGCGCAATCCCCGAAGGCACGGCGATCCCCGAGACGAACATCACGTTAAACGAGCAGCTTGTAAAGCTCAAAAAGCAGGGAAGGCTGTTGTGCGCGTCTTACGAGGCGATAAAATTCCAGCGTATCGATGTTTTCACGGTCGCGTTAAAGCAAATTGGCGCGTATATCGCGAAGGCTCAGCTAAAAGACGCAGTCGGCGTTTTAATCGGCGGCGCGGCGGCTCCGGAAGCCGAAACCATTACAACCGCGGGGACCAGCGTGACATACGCGGACTTGCTGAAGCTTTGGGGCAAATTCGACGAATTCGGCATGAACGTCATGCTCGCTTCTCCCGACATGATGCTGGATTTGCTTTCGATAAACGAGTTTAAAGACCCGACGACGGGGCTTAACTTCCAGGCGACGGGCTCGCTTACGACGCCGCTTGGCGCGAAGCTGTTAAAGAGCAACGCCGTCCCTGCGGGCACCATCATCGGCATGGACAAAAACTTCGCGCTTGAAATGGTAACGGCGGGCGGCATCAGCTTTGAATACGACAAGCTCATCGACACGCAGCTTGAGCGCGCCGCTGTCACCGCCATTGCGGGCTTCAGCAAGATATTCCCCGATGCCGTAAAAGTCTTGGAAAGAAAGTAGGGCTGCCCCTTGAAGCTTGACAACGAGCTGATTTTAAAGTTTTTCACACTGTTTACGGATTTGCCCGACACGGAGCTTGAAAAATGGAAGAGCCTGTGCGAGAGCGCGGGGCTCAAAATCTGGAGCCTTAGAAAACGCGGAGCCGACGTAAAGCGCAATATGGAGCGGCTTTGCAGCGCGGCGGCGGCCTGCGCGTACTGCGACTACGTCGTTTTATCAAGCGGCGGCAGGGGCTCCGCCGGTGAGCTTCGCGTGGGGGATATCTCCGTGAAGGACGCGTCAAGCAAAACCGCGCTGCTTGATGCCGCCGACACGCGGATGCATTTTCTTTCCGAAATCGCCGATTTGATTGACGTGCCGACGGGATTCGCGGTCACCGTCGCGGAGTGCAGGCTATGAAGCGGCGGTTTGAGAACGCCATACGGCAGGTGGGCGGGTTTGCCCGCCTGCCGGGCGGCGCGGAGTTCCCCGTAAGCATTCAGCCGCAAAGGATAAGCGGCGACGGCAGGGAGAAAACCGGCACGGGATTTCAAAGGGATTTTACGTTTTATACCATTTGCAACGGCGTTACTATGGGGATAAAAGACGGCGATACGCTGGAATACCAGAACACGCGGTACTATGTGAGGAATATCGAAACCGTCGGATTTCGCGGCGAGGATATTTACATGCGCGGCGTTTTGGTCCGTGAGGAGGAGGGCAGCTACTGATGGAGAATTTTACGCAGTTCAAAACCCGTGTGATTGAATATCTTTCGGGATTGACGGCATTTGCCGATGTGGCGGTCATCCCGGCGTATATCGAAAAGCCGAAAGCCTTTCCACTGAAAAACCCGGTAATCTCCGTGGAAATTGCGGGCGCGGAGTTATCCGCCGCGGGGCTTGGCGGCTATGTCGGGGGGGATTCCCCGCAGTACGGCATGACCGCGCTCGTCACGCTGAAATTCGGCATATATCACACGCAGGCCGAGCTTTGCGGCAAGCTGTTCGAATCCCTTTGTGACGTACTTTTTTCGTCGCCGGTGGCAGGCGTTTTGAAAATCCGGCGGCGTGAAAGCCTTTATGACGCAAAAGCGGCGGCGCATCTTTTATACGCCGAAGCTGACCTGAAGGCCGTGTGGGTCGCGGGCGGCGCGGAAGAACGCCTTTTCGAAAATATTCAAATTATGAATCAGGATGTGATTTCCAAGTGACACGAAACCAACGCCCGGGAGTGTATTCCCGGTACGACGCGACATCGTCATACACCGCGCCGATGTCGCTCAAATACGCGGCTGTTGTCGCGAAAGCCACAGGCGGTGAGGCGGATGCGCTTTATAGCTTCGGGAGCATGGCGGAAGCGTCCGAGATTTTCCCTTACGATGCGGACGGGATTTATATGCGTGATTTGATAGGGCTTCTGTTTGAAAGCGGGATCAGCCGCGTTCTGGCTGTCCCGGTCGGCGACGGCTACGAAACCGCGTTTGAGACGTTATCCACCGCAGAAAACGTGGGAGCCGTCATCTGCGACGCCGACGGGCAGGAGGACTTGACAAAGCTCAAGGAGTACGTCATAAAAAGCTTTGAGGAGCGGCGCGAGTGCATTGCGTTCTGCGGCTTGGACGACGCTGCGGCCGCCGAGGCGGCGCAGGCGCTCAACTGCGAGCGCGTCGTGATGACGTGTCCCGTAGTAGCGCTCAAGAAAAACGGGCGGCGAAGCGCCGTGTTCGCGGCTGCGGCGGTAGCGGGCAAAGCCCTTGCCACAGGCGATGCGGCCTACAATTTTAACGGCGAGGCGTTCCCGCTTTTAACGGAACCGGAGGCCTTGCCGGAAAATACAATCCAGCACCTGCTGGAATCCGGCGTGACCGTTTTTGAAAGCGTGGGCGGGGAAGTAGAGTGTATCCGCGCGCTTACGACGCGAACCAAAACAAACGGCGTGCCTGAACGCAGTATGACCGGCATTAACACCATCCTCATCATCGACGACGTGATGCAATTTGTGCGCGCGACGCTTCGAATCCAGCTCCGCGGCGGTCGCGTGAGCGGCTCCCCGCTTGAAAGCATACGCTCGCAGGTGGTCGTCGCCCTGTCACAAAAACAGCAGGAGGGCCTGCTCGAAAGCTTTGCGCCCCCTCGCTGCCGCCCCGGCCTCACAGACCCGAGCGTCTGTATCGTCGAGATGAGCTTTACCGTCGCCCATGTCATCAGCCAGATTCATGTGACGGCGCATATTCAGGTTTAGGTCTGCCGGCATAAATGGAATGCACGGATTTTTGAGCGATTTTTGGTGCATTTCAAAGATAAGGAGGAGGGAATACTTTGTGTATTCCGACCGACGAAGATGCCGGAAGGCACAAAAATCACCAAAAATACGGGCTGTTAGCTTTATGGCGGCAGACCCTAATAGGGAGGATTTCATTTGCTTAGGTTCCCCACAAGTAGTGATATCTATATCGAAGTCAACGGCAAAAAAATAGCAGTCGCGCAGGGTTACCGCACACAGACAAGCCGTGACAGCCGCTATGTCGAAGCCTTCGGGCACAGCGAGCCGATTGGTACGGTAGGCGGGCGGCAAAAGCATATCCTTGAGCTTACCCGTGTCGCGGTGTCGGCCGCCGCGTTTGGCGATGGGATAGATTTTTACGGGCTTTCAGGCTTTAACGTCGTCATCGTAAAGCCCGACCGCAAGATTATTTACTCCGGCTGCGAATGGGCGCAGATAGAGGAAAACGGCGCGCTCGGCAACGTCGTGCTCGAATCTGTTTCCATCGTCGCCTCAAAACGCATGGAGCTTGAAGCGTGATGAGCATACTCGGAACGCTTCACACAAGCGACAGGATATTTAAACGCAGCATCCGGCTTCTCCCCGTCCTTGCAGGGCGGGGGGTATCTCCTATAGACGCGGTTGCAATCGCATACAACGCAACCTTTTTGTTTTACAACATGCCGCGCTCAGTGCTTTTGTTTTCGCCGAAGCAGGTTTTAAAGCGGTATTCGCTTTCTGAGATCGCGTTGATGTGCGAGAGTTTCCTACAGACGGACGGCATAGAGACCGGATTTAATATAAATTATAAGGAGGCAGGGCCATGAACTTAAACGAAGCTTTATCCCGCAATCGCGTAATTTTTGAAAAACTTACCGGCATTCGTGTATATACTGAACCTAAACAAAAAGAACATAAAGTTCAAATAGGACAGAATCAACACCATGAGGAAACATTGCCGAAAGAGCCGATGAAACGGCCTGTTTATGAAGAAGGGGAGCGGCGCCCGGTTTTCTCTTTGAAACACGCGTCGCCTTCGGATAAAGCAACGCTTGATTTTGACGCGCCGGGCGCGGTGGCTTACCCCGAAATACCTTTGAGGCGACAAAGCGCGGCGGCGGATCCGCTGGAATCCCTTTATTACCGGCTTGAGGTTGACGCCCGGCGCGGCTCTCAGCTTCTAAACGAGGAGGAATAGCGTGGCAAACATTGACAACATGCAGTTTCGCGATTTTATTTTCAAGCATAACCCCGAGAAGATTTCAGTCAGCGACACGCAAAACGTCGTAACGCATTTTTGCCCCGGCAAAACCGAAATCACGCAGGATATGGGCAAAAAAGCGCGTGTCGTGACGTGTTCCGGCAGCTTTTGGGGTGCGAGCTTTTCCGCCGCCATGCGCGAGCTTTTGGAGTTTCGCAAAAAAAGCGCGGGAGTGGGGAAGCTGTATCTTCCGGGTGTTCCGCCGTTTAGCGCAAGGCTTTCGGAGCTTTCCTTCGATGCGCAGGGCGACGGCAGGATTATTCCCTATACCATGCGGTTTGTGGAGGCCGCCGGAGAATGAGCGGTTTACGAATCATCGCGCGGACGTTGTCGCGGAACCTGCGCATCCCGTTTCAAAACATCAGGAGCCTGCGGATTATCTCGTCTCTGGATTCGCCTGCGGACAGCCTTTCGGCGGCGATTGCTACAAACGAGTTTTACGGCGATTTCGGTGATGTTGAGGCATATGACGGCTCAAGGCTTCTATTTAACGGCAGGATTGACTGCCAGCAGGAAACTGTATCCGGCAGGGGCGCGCTCCTCCGCCTTGATGCCAGAACTGCCGGCGCCTTGCTGCTTGATAATCAGGCGCTGCCATCGGTTTTGCTTGGCGTGCAGATTCAAGTCCTGTTCAACCGCTGCATCGCACCGTACGGCTTTTCGCTTTATAACCCGAACCGGCCGGCTTATGTCCCCATATTTACTGTACGCGCGGGACAGAGCGAATGGGACGCTTTCGTCAATTTTTCCCGCCGGGCATACGGCATAACACCGCATGTAAGGGGTACGCAGGTCATCGTCGGGCGCCCGCCGGGCGGACGGCATCCCATCGTGATTTCAAACAGCGGCGATGGTGTAAGGTATATTTCCGTTACACACACGAAAACGCCGTATAATATCATATCAAGGGTGATACTGCGCGACGAGCACGGCAGGTATTCGCTTGCGGTGCGAAACTCCGCGGCGGCTCATACGGGAACCACGCGCAAGCGCTATGTCATCCCCATGAGCGAGTACTCCGACCGGCTGGAGCTTGACGCGAACCAGCGCATACGCCGCTCCATGCTGGAATATGAGCACACAGCCGTTACGCTGCCCGGATTTATGAATCTTGGCCCCGGCGAAAGCATCATGATTCGCGACGGGAAAATGCAGACGGGAATCCTCATGGTGCGTGAGCGCGAGTATTTTGCCGATGAAAACGGGATTGTAACGAAGCTAAAAGCGGTAAATTCCATGTACCACGACTAGGGCCTGTTGATATGACCGCTCAAGGCCCATCTACTGGCGAAAGGAGCATTCATTTGAGACTGATAAAAGATTCCCACCCCGCGCGCGGCGGCGCAGCAATCGCGCAGGTCAGCTTTTCGGAGCACACCGGATTTGGCGCGGTCACGCAATCGGAATCGCGCGGCACTCCTATTTTCGCGCCGCGCGGCATCATGTACCGCCCCTGCGAGGGCGACCGCCTGCTGATGCTTCAGGCTGACGGGGCGGAAACATGCGTTGGCTGTCTGTCCATGCCGGATGGGATTGAATCCGGTGAGATTAAAATCACATCGTCCGGCGGGGCGGCAGCAATATTCAAAAACAATGGAGAAATTCATCTAAACGGCTTAATTATCACGAAAAACGGTAAAATTATCGAAAGCGGCGGGGGGTGAGCGTTATCGATACGCTTCTTGTAAACGGTGAACATTTTACAGATAACCGCGGGATTCCTATCAGGATTTCCGGCGAGCGCGAGCTGATACAGCGGGCGCTTCTGCGCCTGACGATTCAAAAAGGCAGCTTCACCCAAGACCCCGCGCTCGGCAGCGAGCTTTACAAGCTGCGCGATATTCGCGGCGGAAATCTGGAGCGCGCCGCCATGAGCTATGTTCAGGAGGCGCTTTTGAACATGCCGGAGGTCATCGTGACAGACGTTAAAGTAGGCCGCCAAACCGCGGATGTCATCCTGCTGGGCGTCAGCCTTGAGATTTATGAAAATCAATACCAGCTGGAGGTGGATATAACTTGACATATGATGAAATTTTATCGGAGATGCGCACGCGGTACCGTGAACTCTCCGGCTTTGACGCCGACGCCGCGTCGGATATCGGCATACGGCTCAAGGTGTTATCGGCGGAGGCGGCTTCGGTTTACGAGCAGATAAACGAGCTGAAAACGCAAATATTCCCGCAGACAAGCAGCGGGAAATATCTTGATATGCATGCAGAAACACGCGGAATCACGCGCAAACCGGCGGTTTATTCGCAAGGCATGCTGACGTTTTTAAGGGAAATGCCGGCAATGTCGGATATCTTAATACCGGAGGGAATCATCTGCGGGACAAAACCGGAGCCGCAGGTGCTTTTCGAGACGCTGGAACCGGCTGTCCTTGCCGAAGGGGAGACAAGCGTGCGGATTTCGGCAATTGCGCAGACCGCCGGCGAAATCGGGAACGTCGCCGCGGGCACCGTCTGCATGATGATAAGCCCCGCCGCAGGCATTACAAGCGTTATAAATGAGGATGCCTTTACAGGGGGCGTGGAAGAGGAAACCGACAGCGCGCTTAAAAACCGACTGCTTTTGGCGTTTCAAAACATTTCAAACGGTACGAACAGCGCGTTTTACTATGATCTTGCGATGAGCCACGAGGGCGTGTCGTCGGTAAACGTGCTGCCGCGCCAGCGCGGGCGCGGCACGGTCGACGTCGTGGTGGCGTGTGCGGACCCTGTGCAGCAAAGCAGGATTGTGGACGAAATCAGCAGGGATTTTGCCGAAAAGAAAGAGATAAACGTAGACGTGCTTGTCCTTGACGCCATCGTGAACGAGCTGCCCGTAACCGTTCAAATCGCGCCGAAGAGCGGCCACAACTACGAGCTTGTGGCGGAGCATGTCCGCTCCGTTATTCAGGATTACGTAAACGGGCTTGGCGTCGGCGAGCCGTTTTTGGCGGCGACGCTCGGCGGGCGGTTAATGGCGGTCGACGGCGTTTATAATCACAGGATCACATCGCCCGCAAACGATTTCATTACGCTCAAAAACCATGTTTTACGGCCCGGGGCCGTCACGGTAAGCAGAATGGCGGTGGGCTGATGTCCGTTTACGAGCGGCTTGAACCGTTAAAGCTGTATGCGCTCCACCAAAACAGCCTGATTGACTGTGAAATCACGGTATACGAAGAAGTGTTTTTGCGTATCCGGCAGGCGCTTGACGAAATCCTCGCGCAGGCGTTTGTGCAAACGGCGACAGGCGCCGGCCTGCTCATGCACGAAAAGCTTGTCGGCTTGTACGAGCGCCCGGGGTTAAGCCGGGACACGCGCCGCGCCCTTGTGCTTTACAGGCGCAGCATCGCTCCGTTTGACTTTAACTTATCCGGCATGATAAGCTCTATCCGCGCGGCCGGCCTGGAGGCGGAGATCGAGGAGGATTATGCGGGAGAAAAGCTGATTGTCACGGCGAAACAACTGATAGACGAGTTCTTTGACCTCGATGCCGTGAAGGCAAGGCTTTTCTCCATGCTCCCGGCGCATCTGGAAGCGGAATTCGATATCGGCTACATGACATGGGATATGTTTGACAGCTATGAAACCAAATGGGATAAATGGGATTCCCTTGACTTTACATGGGAAGATTTCGACATGGGCGCAGACATATTATTTTCATAGGAGGAATGAATATGCCCAGCAGCAATAAGACGCTTCACCTTGCCTTAAATAAATGGATTGGCACGGATAAGCCCAAGAAAGACGACTTCAACGACGACAATCAAATCATAGACGAGGCGATGAACGCCATATCGGCACGTGTCCAAAGCCTTGACGGCATTATCGAAGGCCTTGACGGCGCGGTTAATACAACGCTGGCGGCGCATACGTCCGACAGCGCGGCACACGTAACCGGGGCCGAAAAAACAAGCTGGAACAATACGGCGGCAAATCTTTCGTCGCACCAGTCAAATTCCGGGATACATGTGACGGCGGCGGAAAAGGAGTCATGGTCGAAAGGCGCCGAGCTTGTAGTGGGGAGTTACACCGGGAACGGGTCGAACCAGCAAAAAATCACGCTGGGATTCCATGCGCAATTCGGCCTTATTTTTGCCGTGAACGACGGAATCGTGCGCTCCGGCTGGGCCAGCAGCCAGCTTTTCACAAACTGCGGCTGCATAAGCCGTCTTGGCTGCAGCCTGGGCCTTTCGCTTCAAAGCGACGGATTTACGGCAAGCTATGCCATCAACAGCCCGGACGGCAACGCCCCAAGGCTTAACACCAGCAATGTGCAGTATATTTATTTTATCTGGAAATAGGAAAACGGCCCGTACGGGCCGTTTTCCTTATTAAGTTACGCAATCGTGAATCCATGTATAAAACCGTCAATCGAAAGTGAGCTGACGTCGCCGCCTACAACCTTATTTTTATGTACGATAAGATTGATACGTACATCCTCCGGCTGGTCCGGATAATTTTTCACGATATAGGAATAGCGCTTGCAACGCTTGCCTGCAAGGGGCTCAAGGTCAAAGCCTTGTATTTTTTGCATTGAATTATACTCTTTATATACATTATCAAATTCCTTTGGGATGATTACTTCCATTACCTCAATCGGCTCCGTTTCTATTTCCCAACCAAAAGATTCAATAAAGGCAAGGCGCTGTTCGTTTGTTTTAGCCGCCGCTCTTTTCGTGTCCACTTTTTGAGCTTTCTGTTCGGATACCGGCATAACGTCCGTGTGGGTTCTTGACCAGATAACGCCTGCCGTAATGACAAGCACAAGCGCCAAAGCGCACAGGAACATCCTTTTTTTCGTAAGCTTTATTGTAGCCATGAACATATTCCGTCACCTCATTCGAAATATCGCTTCGCTATATAGTCAATCAATTGCAAAAACCTGAAGGATTTTGCAACGGAGGGCAAAGCCCGCCGGCACACCAAAGGTGTGCGATTGACTATGCAGCAAGGTTAACACCACCAAAGGCGGCGCGCGACGCTCGCCGCGGCTTAAAAACACTTCGGTGTTTTTTTAAGTTAACCAGCTATAAAAAGATATTCCCGATATGGACGAAATATACCCATAATCACAAACTTTAAGATTATCGGCAAGATGTAAGGGCCCTTACTTTGTCAGCAGGGCCCTCAATCCAAGTAAAATTTTCTTTTCACGCCGTGAAACCTGCACCTGTGTCATGCCTAAGCGTTTTGCCGTCTGGGTTTGCGTCATATTGTCAAAATACCTGAAATACACGAGCCTGCGGTCTTCCGGTTCAAGCTGCCCGAGCACCTGCTTTAAGGAGAGCAGGTTCGACAGCATATCCTCCGGCGAGCCGACCGGCAAATCAATCTGGCCGCCGCCGTCCTCGCCGCTTTCAGTCAGGGAAAGCGGCGGCGCCGCTGCCGTCACGGCTTCAACAATCTGCGTTTCGCTGACGGAAAGCAGATTCGCAAGCTCGCTTATGGCGGGTTCCCTGCCGTGGCTTAAGGTAAAGCGCTCCCGTTCGCGGTTTATTTTGATGGACAGCTCTTTTAGCGTGCGGCTGACCTTTACGGTGCCCCCGTCGCGGAACAGTCTGCGCATCTCGCCCAGGATTACAGGCACGGCATACGTCGAAAACCGTACGCCGCGCCCGTGGTCGAACGCGTCGGCCGCCTTGACAAGCCCCATGCATCCCGCTTGAAAAAGGTCGTCGTACTCGATTCCGCGGCCCTTCAGCTTCCCCGCGCATGAGTGCACAAGCCCTATATTATTCTCGATTAGTTCCCCCCGCTTTGTCTGGGTACTATTCATTTACGCTCCCTCGTGAAGATATTTTACGCGTAAGCGTGACGGTTGTGCCTTTGCCCACGCGCGACACAACCTTTACCGAATCGCAGAAGCTTTTCATAACGGCAAACCCCAACCCGGCGCGTTCACCGGTTGTGCAGGTGGTAAACATGGGCTCCATCGCGCGGCCGATGTCCTCAATTCCGCAGCCGTTGTCCTTTATCTTGATTACAACACGGTTTTCCGGGTAAATTGCCGCCGATATGTAGATATTCTCAATGCTTTCCTTGTACCCATGTACAATCGCGTTTGTTACGGCTTCGCTGACGGCTGTTTTGATGTCGGCAAGCTCGTCCACAGTCGGGTCAAGCGCCGCCACAAACGCGGCTACCGCGGTGCGGGCGAAGCTTTCGTTTATACCGCGGCTTTTAAAGGTAAGCTTCATTTCGTTTATGCGTTTCATTTCCCCATCCCTCCATTTTCAATCAGTACAAGCCTGTCAAGCCCCGCAAGCTTCATCACCTTGCCAATATGCGACGACATATTTCGCAGGCGAAGCTGGCCGCCAAGCTCCTGCATGAGGGAATAACGCCCCATCACGAGCCCGATTCCGGAGCTATCCATAAACACGACGTCTTTAAAATCGAGATATACCTCTTCGGGGGCCGCGCGGGTTGCGGCTTCGTCGATTTCCTCGCGTATCCCTTTCGCGGAGTGATGGTCAATCTCGCCGGAAAGATAAGCCGTAAGCGTGTTATTCGTCAATGTTATTTTGACCGGCATGTTTTATACTTCCTTTCGCTGGATATATTTCTAGTATTTCCCAAAAAAAATCCCCTATCCATAAGGATAGAGGATTTGTCTGAAAAAAAATATCAAATTTTGTCGCCTGCAGTAAGCTAGCAAACATGCTTGCCCAAGCGTTCAAGCAAAGCTTTTGCGACAGGCCTTATTTTACCCGCAAAGTAAAGCGAGCCGAAAATGAGAATCATATCGTCGCCCCTGACGCGCGAAACGGGCTGAATAACGGCAGAATCAAGCGTTCCGGCGACATATGTGTTTTCGCAGTATTTACTCGCGATGCTTGCGGCTTCACACACGCTCATGGCCCGCGGGATATCCGTGTCGACGATGGTTACGGTTTCGCAAAGCGGCAATACCATGCTTAATATACCTTCTGTATCTTTATCTTTCATAACACAAAAAACAGCATGAACATTGCGCCCTTGAAGGAGTCTCAAGGCGTCCGCAAGCGCTTTTGCGCCTGCGGGGTTATGCGCCCCGTCAAGGATGACAAGCGGTTTTTCGGATAACACCTCGAACCGTGCGGGGAATGTCGTTTTTGAAATACCGGAGGCGATATTGCCGCCGGTTATTTTTAGCCCCGATTTCGCGGCGGCTTTTACGGCCTCGACAGCCGTTACCGCGTTTCGGATTTGATGCGCGCCGGCAAGCGGGATATGGATATCAGTGCCGCCGTATTTGATATCGCTGCCGTATAAACCGGAGCTTATAACCTCCGGCTCAGCCGGGACAATAAGCTTGTTTTCCTGCTCCCTGCACGCGGCGGTTATCACTTCCATCGCTTCCGGTAATTGCCCGGGACTGCAAACCGTTATGCCATGCGGCTTTATGATTCCGCATTTCTCCGCCGTAATCTGTGCAAGCGTGTCGCCGAGATATTCCTTGTGATCCATCCCGATGCTTGTGATGACCGAGCAAAGCGGCGTTTCAATGATGTTTGTGGAGTCCAGCCGCCCGCCCATACCGACCTCGAGCACAACGACGTCGCACCGCATACGCATAAAATAATCCATTGCGGCGGCAGTTACAACCTCGAATTCGGTAGGCGTTTCTTTTTCGGCGTTCAGCGCGTCCCAGCAGGGCTTTACGGCTTGTGCAGACCTTGCAAGCTCCTCTTCGGGAATCATTTCGCCGTTTATCTGAATCCTCTCGCGGAATTCCAAAACATAAGGCGAAATGAAGAGCCCGGTTTTATATCCCGCCTCGATGAGGATGCGGCTTATCATGGCGGAGGTGGAGCCTTTGCCGTTCGTACCCGCCACATGGATAAACCGGAGCTTGTTCTGCGGGTTGCCCATACGCTCTAAAAGCAGGCCGACGCGGCGCAGACCGAGCTTTGAGCCAAGCCATCGTGTGCCGTGTATAAAATCAAGCGCTTCTTTGTAATCCATCATAACGGCTCTTCCTTTCGCTACAATGCCTTTATGCTTTCATCAATTTTCAAAAGCTTTTCTTTTGCAGCCCCCAGCTTTTCGCGCTCGGCGGCGACTACCTTTTCGGGAGCCTTCGCCACAAAGCCTTCGTTGCCCAGCTTGGCGGTTATCATATCGATATCCTTTTGAACCACGGTTTTTTCTTTTTCGAGCCTTGCGCGTTCTTTTTCCATGTCAATCAAATCGCCCATCGGGATAAATACGCGCGCCGCGCTTGTCACAACCTGAACCGCGCCCTCAAGGTCAAAGCTGCTGCCGATTTCAATTTCAGAAGCATAGGCAAGCCGCCGGATAAACGGCTCGCCCTGCGCGAAAACACCCGCGCTGTCCGTAACGATGAACACCTTCGCTTTTTTGGACGGAGGTACGTTCATCTCGGCACGCCTTGCGCGTATCCCGCGGATAACGTCCATAATTCCGGAGAAATCGCGCTCTTCCTTTTCAAAGACAAGGGCCGGCTGGAATACAGGCCAGCTTGAAACCATGATGCTTTCGCCGTCATGCGGGATGGCCTGCCAAAGCTCCTCGGTAATAAACGGCATAAACGGATGCAACAGGCGCAGCGTGCCGTCAAGCAGGTAAACAAGCACCTTTTGCGCCTTTTCGGCGCCGTCCCCGCCCGCCGAAACACGGCTTTTCGTAATTTCGATATACCAGTCGCACAGGATGTCCCAGATAAAATCGTAAAGCTTTCCGGCAGCGACGCCAAGCTCAAATTTTTCGAGGTTGTCCGTTACGTCCGCGGCAAGCGTGTTGTACTTGGAAAGCACCCACTTGTCCTCAATCGCAAGCTCCTCCGGCAGTCCCGGTTCAAAACCGTCGTTTAGATTCATCAGAACAAATCGCGTGGCGTTCCAGATTTTATTGGCGAAATTCCGCGCGGCCTTTACCTTTTCATCGGAAAAACGCATATCGTTTCCGGGCGACACGCCGGTCGCGAGCGAAAATCGAAGCGCGTCCGCGCCGTATTCGGCGATGACTTCAAGCGGCTCAACGCCGTTGCCGAGCGACTTGCTCATCTTGCGGCCTTGGGAATCGCGTATCAGCCCGTGGATAAACACGGTATCAAACGGCACTTTGCCCATCTGCTCAACGCCGGAGAAAATCATCCTGGCAACCCAGAAAAAGATGATGTCATGCCCCGTTACAAGTGTGCTTGTAGGGTAGAAGTATTTAAGCTCCGGTGTTTCGTCCGGCCAGCCGAGCGTGGAAAACGGCCACAGCGCCGAAGAAAACCACGTGTCAAGAACGTCGGGGTCCTGCGTCAGGGCTTTTCCGCCGGACAGCTTTACGGCCTCTTCCTCCGTGCGGGCGACGTAGACTTGTCCGTCCCCGTCATACCACGCGGGTATGCGGTGCCCCCACCAAAGCTGGCGGGAGATGCACCAGTCGCGGATATTCTCCATCCAGTTCATATAGATTTTTTCAAAGCGCTCGGGGATAAATTTCGTCTCGCCGTTTTTTACGGCGTCAATGGCGGGTTCCGCGAGCGGCTTCATTTTGACGAACCACTGCAAGGAAACGCGCGGCTCCACAATCGAGGAACAGCGGTAGCACGCGCCGACATTGTGAATGTGCGCCTTAACCCCGCCTAATAAATCCGCGGCCTCAAGGTCGGAGACAACGGCTTTCCGTGCGGATTCGCGCGTCATTCCGGCGTACTTGCCGCCGTTTTCGTTTATCGTGGCGTCGTCGTTCATCACGTTTAAAACCGGCAGGCTGTGGCGCAGCCCGACCTCGAAGTCGTTGGGGTCGTGGGCCGGCGTAATTTTCACGCAGCCCGTTCCGAAATCCGGGTCGACGTATTCGTCGGATATGATGGGGATTTCACGGTCAACAAGCGGCAGAATCAGCGTTTTACCGACAAGCCCGGCGTACCGTTCATCGTTCGGGTTTACGGCGACGGCCGTGTCCCCGAGCATGGTTTCCGGGCGCGTCGTGGCGATTTCAATAAAACCGCTTCCATCCTTCAGCGGATACCTGATATGCCAGAAGAAGCCCTCATGCTCGGAATGTTCAACCTCCGCGTCCGAGATGGAGGTCAGGCATTTCGGGCACCAGTTTATGATGCGCTCGCCGCGGTAAATCAGCTTTTTCTCGTACAGGCGGATAAACACCTCTAAAACGGCACGGGAACAGCCTTCGTCCATCGTAAAGCGTTCGCGCTGCCAGTCGCAGGAGCTCCCGATTTTTTTAAGCTGGTCTACAATCCTGCCGCCGTATGTGCGCTTCCACTCCCACGCGCGCGTGAGGAACCCGTCGCGCCCGATATCGGCTTTTGTCACGCCGTCGGCCTTCATGGCCTCGACGATTTTCATTTCGGTGGCGATGGAGGCGTGGTCGGTGCCGGGAAGCCACAACGCCTCATAGCCCTGCATCCTGCGCCAGCGGATTAGCAAATCCTGAAGCGCGTTGTCAAGCGCGTGGCCCATGTGAAGCTGTCCCGTGATATTTGGCGGCGGCATGACGATACAATACGGCTTTCTGCCGGGGCTCGGCTTCGCCTGGAAGTAATTCCTCTCAAGCCAGAATCCGTATGTTTTATCCTCCACCGAAAGAGGGTCGTACTGCTTTGAAAGCTCTTTTGCCACTTTATATGCGCCTCCTGCAAATTCAATGTTATTTATTATACTTGAAATGAACGGCAATATCAAGCCGCACGGTTCACGCATTCGTATAAATTAAATAATTTTTTATAAGATATTTGTATTGTTATTTTATAGACAAACAAGTTCAAACTTGCTATAATGTAGTCGGCTAGTTTGTATTTATTGCAGATAACATTCAGCAAAATACATAAAAAATATGATGGGGGATTATTTGTAATGGCCAACAAAAAAACGAAGGTTCCGTTTACAGGCACACCGGAACAAAAAGCCGAGCTGCTGGAGGCGCTGCATGAACTGAAAGGCCAGCGCGGCGCAATGATGCCGGCGCTTCAGAAGGCGCAGCATATTTACGGGTACTTGCCGATTGAAGTGCAGAAAATCATTGCCGACGAGCTTGACCTGCGTCTTGAGGAAATTTACGGAGTAGCGACGTTTTACTCGCAGTTTTCGCTGAACCCAAAGGGCCGTTATAAAATTTCCGTTTGCATGGGTACGGCCTGCTACGTTAAGGGCGCGGGCGATATTCTGGATAAGCTTGCGGAGCTGACCGGCGTTCCGAGCGGCGAGTGCGGCGAGGACGGCAAATATTCGCTGGATGCGTGCCGCTGTATCGGCGCGTGCGGGCTTGCCCCCGTCATTACCATAAACGAGGACGTTTACGGGCGCCTCAAGCTGGAGGAAATCCCCGAAATCGTAGCGAAATACGACGCGATGGATTAGAATTTGATACATATTTAAAAATATCAAGGCGCCCCCGGGTGTTGATAAGCGCGCCCCCTTTCCCCCAAAACCCAAAAAAAACACACAAAACACCAATTTCTGTTGCACATTTCTTCAATATTATATATA
>Ga0099364_10000719_pt1 | contig 56167 bp, 49 predicted proteins | sample TergutTh196P3_FD_73070 | JGI IMG/M metagenome (GOLD analysis project Ga0099364, IMG submission 73070) | Microcerotermes parvus P3 segment gut microbial communities from Pointe-Noire, Republic of the Congo - Th196 P3 | ecosystem: Host-associated > Arthropoda: Insects > Digestive system > Gut ... | reverse complement strand
CCCCCGCCGGCCGCCCGCCGGGCCCCGCCGCGGGTCCGCCTGCCAGCCCCACCCCAGACCCACCCCGACGACACCCCAGACCCCGACGCCGCGCCTTGAGGAGACTCCTGTGAACGACCTGCCGATCCGCCCCCGCCGCCTGCGTGCCACCCCGGCGCTGCGCCGTATCGTCGCCGAGCACCACCTGCGCCCGGGCATGCTGACACTGCCGATGTTCGTCCGGGAGGGCCTGACCGAGCCGTCACCGATCAGCTCCATGCCGGGCGTCGTGCAGCACACCGCCGCGACGCTGCGCAAGGCCGCGGTCGAGGCGGCCGAGGCCGGCGTCGGCGGGGTGATGCTGTTCGGCGTACCCGAACGGCGCGACGCCTGCGGCACCGGCGGGGTCGACCCGGACGGGGTGCTCACCCGGGCCGTGGCCGACGTCGTCGCGGAGGTCGGCGACGCCGTGGTGGTGCAGGCCGACCTCTGCCTGGACGAGTTCACCGACCACGGTCACTGCGGCGTCCTGGACGACGCCGGGGGCGTGGACAACGACGCCACTCTGGCGGTGTACGCGCAGATGGCCCGGGTGCTGGCGGACGCCGGGGCCCACGTGGTGGGCCTGTCCGGGATGATGGACGGCCAGGTCGCCGCGGTGCGCGAGGCCCTGGAACCAGACCACAGCGACGTCGTCGTCCTGGCCTACGCCGCGAAGTACGCCAGCGCCTACTACGGCCCCTTCCGCGAAGCGGTGGACAGCGCGCTGACCGGCGACCGTCGGACCTACCAGATGGACCCGGCGAACCGTCGCGAGGCCCTGCACGAGGTCGCCCTGGACCTCGCCGAGGGCGCCGATATCGTCATGGTGAAACCGGCCCTGGGCTACCTGGACATCCTGGCCGACGTGGCCGCGGTCTCCCCGGTCCCGGTCTGGGCCTACCAGGTCTCCGGCGAGTACGCCATGGTCGAGGCCGCCGCCGCCAACGGCTGGATCGACCGCCGCCGCGCCGTCGAAGAGTCCCTGGTCTCGATCGTCCGGGCCGGCGCCGCCCACGTCCTGACCTACTGGGCCGCCGAGGTCGCCACCTGGCTGCGGGAAGCCCAGTGACCAACTGGGCGACGACGCAAGACAGCAGGACAGTGGGGACGGTTCCTAATGGGGCCACGCCGCGAGAGGCTCCGCGCGACAAGTCGCGTGGAGTAGCGGTGGGGAGCCTGCCCGGTCACGCAGTGACCAGGGGCATGAGGACATTAGGAACCGTCCCCACTGTCCTGCCCCCCACTGTCCTGCCCCCACCCACTGTCCATTGTCTTACTCTGACCAGGCAAGACATTAGGAACCGTCCCCACTGTCCTGCGGGAAGCCCAGTGACCCATCGACAAGCGATGTCCGGCGCAGCCGGACGAGCCGTCCCCAAGACCCCGCCCCCACCATGGGGCGAACGACACCAGCGGGTCGGGGTGTCTGGCCGCCGCGCTGGCACCGGGGCTGGCGGGAGACCGGCGTAGCCGGGCGAAGGGGGCGCGGCGGCCAGACACCCCGACCCGCGACCCAGCCCGACCAAAACCCCCTCCACCACGAGAAGAAAGAGAGCCCCATGACCACCCCGACCACCAACTCTCAGGCTTTCGCCGACGCCCTGGACGTCATCCCCGGCGGGGTGGACTCCCCGGTGCGGGCCTTCGGCGCTGTCGGCGGCACCCCCCGGTTCTTCGTCAGCGGCTCTGGCGCCTGGGTGCGTGATGTCGAGGGCCGCGAGTACGTCGACCTGGTCGGCTCCTGGGGCCCGGCGCTGCTGGGGCACGCCCACCCCGACGTGGTCGCGGCGGTCGTGGCCCAGGCTCAGCGCGGGTTGTCGTTCGGCGCCCCCAGCATCGGTGAGGCCGAGCTGGCGGCCGAGATCCGCCGCCGGGTGCCGGTGGCCCAGAAGGTGCGCCTGGTCTCGACCGGCACCGAGGCGACGATGACCGCCCTGCGCCTGGCCCGAGGGGCGACCGGCCGCGACGTGGTGATCAAGTTCGCCGGCTGCTACCACGGTCACGTCGACGCCCTGCTGGCGTCCGCCGGGTCGGGCCTGGCGACGTTCGCCCTGCCCGGGTCGGCCGGGGTCAGCGCCGCCGTCGCCGCGGAGACCATCGTCCTGCCGTACAACGACCTGGACGCCGTGCGCGCCGCGTTCGTGGCCCACCCCGACCGCATCGCCGCCGTCATCACCGAGGCCGCCCCGGCGAACATGGCGGTCGTCCCCCCGCACGACGGTTTCAACGCCGGCCTGCGCCAGATCACCGCCGAGCACGGCGCGCTGCTGATCTGCGACGAGGTCCTGACCGGTTTCCGCGTCTCGGCGTCTGGCTGGTGGGGCTACGACGGCGGTCCCGCCACCGACGACACGGCAGGCTGGACCCCCGACCTGTTCACCTTCGGCAAGGTCATCGGCGGCGGCCTGCCGGTCGCGGCCCTGGGTGGCCGTGCCGACCTCATGGACCGGCTCACCCCCACCGGCCCGGTCTACCAGGCCGGCACCCTGTCCGGGAACCCGGTGGCCACCGCCGCGGGCCTGGCCACCCTGCGTGCCGCCGACGCCGCCGCCTACACCCGGATCGACGCCGCCTCGACCCAGGTCCAGCAGCTGGTCACCGACGCCCTGACCGCCGCCGGCGTCCCGCACGTCATCCAGCGCGCCTCCAACCTGTTCTCCGTCGTCTTCGCCGAGCAGCCCGCCCACGACTGGACCGCCATGCAGGCCACGGCGACATGGCGCTACGCCCCCTTCTTCCACGCCCTCCTCGACGCTGGTGTCTCCCTCCCCCCCTCGGCCTACGAAGCCTGGTTCGTCTCCGCCGCCCACGACGACCGCGCCCTGTCCCGCATCGCCGACGCCCTGCCCGCGGCGGCCCGGGCCGCCGCCGCGGCTCTCCCACCGCGCTGATGGAAGCCTCTGCGACCACCGATGCCGACGGATACAGATCGCCCTTGACCCTGGATACGGTGGCGGGCACGTTAGTCGGCACCTGGTGCGGTGACGGTCCCGTGCGGAAGGGAGACCGAATCGATGTCGAGCTTTCGTTCCCGCAGGCTTGTCGCTGGGCTGAGGTCACAGCAGAACGTGAGGACCCGGCGCCAGAGCACCAGCCTGACGTGCTGACCGGTGAGGTAGAGGATGTCGAGGACGCGGTCCTGTTCGTCAGGATCGGAACCGCGCTGGCCATGCTCGCGCTGCTCGACAGTCCTCCAGATGATGCTGTCGGCCGCAGACTGCAGATCCCCACGGCTAACCTGGAGTTCTGGCCCACAGGTATCTGAATCCGCGGCGGCCGCGAACGGACACCTGAACGACAGGAGGACCACTGAACAATGTATACCATCGGCATCGCAGAAGGACTGGACGAAGCCACGATCTCTGCTGTGCGAGACCTGGTGGAATTCGAGTTGCCGGACGACTACCTGGCATTTCTACGACGGTACGGCTACGGGTTGATCGGGGGCGGCCCAGAACTGCAGGTGCAAGCTCCCGACAGCGAACACATCAGCGGCACCTTCTCGGTCGAATTCTTTTGCGACTTCTGGGACTGGACCGACGACCAGGAGGCCAGGACTGCGCTCCGGGAAGGAACGACCGTCGCGATCACGTTCGACGGCGACATCGTCTGCTGCGTGGACAACGCCGAGTTCGGGTACCTCCTGCTGCCGAGGCACTCGGAGGTGCCGGTCAGGTTCGCCGGACTCCTGCCCATCATCAGGCATCTTGGCGTCGAGGAGTACTTCGAACCAGCCAGCACCCAGGTCGAGAAGATCGGAGGCTGGGAGCGCCCCCTCGGCCAACAGGTGGTCGGTGACCTCCGCACGTCGTTCCTGGCCGAGCACACGTACGACCGCATCTTTGGTCATCCCGACCAGCCAAAGTATGTCGTCCAGTCCATCGGCGGCTACGTCTGGTTCGACCTGGTCTATGGAAGCATCGACGTGGGGTTTCAGCCACAGTTCGAGCAGGAGGCACGCAAGGTCGTCGAGTTCATCGAAGATCTGCTCTGACCGAGGCCGTCGATGACGAAACCCTCGAACCGGGACCGACGCCGACGCGAATATCTCCGACCGTCTGGCTACCGCGGTCCGAGGTCAGGCGACCGACTCAGCATCCAGGTAAGCGGCCAGGGCGTCCCGGACCACCTCGGACTCACGCCGCTGCTCTCGCTCGGCCGTCGCTGTCAGCCTCTGCTTCATAGCCCGGGTCACACGGGTGTGGATGACTGGGGACGGCCCAGGGCGATCGAAGTCGCTTCGTCGACCGTGGACGCTCCCGTCGCTGCCATCACCATGGCCTGCGCGGTTTCCCGCGCGGCGTCGCCGTACACGGCTGTACCTGGGACCGGGCGCAGCTCACCACGCTCGGCGCGATCCGCCAGGTCCTCGTAGTACGCCTGGTCCTTGTCGCTGAGGTCGTCGCGTTCGATCACGACCCTTCTCCTTCGCTCAGCAGGTCGGAGAGCTCCATCACGTGGAAGACGATCATGGTGCGTGGTGCCCTGGTCCTGACGATACCTGTGGGGACAGCCCTACCACAGACCGGTGGGGCTGCCTGGTTCTGCCCGGGCGGCGGCGTCCCTAGTGTGATGGTGATGAGTCGAACCACCCACGATCTGGCCGTCAGGCTCACCTTCGCCCTGGCCTGAACCAGCCGGTCCAGGTCTGAACGAAGTTTTTGGGATCCGGTTCAGGTTCTTTCCAGACACGTTCAGGGAACGGGACCAGGGTGGGACAGACAAGCCGAGACCCGAAGCCAGGCAGGACGAGGAGCCATGTCCACAGCAACAGCGACACGCACTACCACCAAGAAGCCGATCATCACCACGGTGGGTCTGACCAAGACCTTCGGCCGAGGCGAGACGGCTGTGCCTGTCATCGAGGCGATGGACGTCATGGTGGGCGACGGCGACTTCACCTGCATCATGGGCCCGTCGGGCTCGGGCAAGTCGACCCTGCTGTACGCCCTGTCGGGCATGGACAAGCCCACCGGGGGCCAGGTGCTGTTCGACGGCCGGGACATCACAGTTATGTCCTCGAACCAGCTGGCCCGGTTCCGGGCGGCCGAGTGCGGGTTCGTGTTCCAGCAGACCCACCTGGTGGACTCGATGGACGTGCTGGACAACGTGCTGGCCGCCGGTCTGCTGACCGGGCGGCGCTCGGCCGTGGTGCCCCAGGCCAAGCAGGTGCTGGAGACCCTGGGCCTGGACCGGACGCTGTGGCGGCGGTTCCCCGGCCAGCTGTCGGGCGGGGAGGCCCAGCGGGTGGGCGTGGCCCGCGCGGTGGTCAACAGCCCGCGGGTGCTGTTCGCCGACGAGCCGACCGGGGCGCTGAACTCCGCGGCGGCCACCGGCGTCCTGGACGCGCTGTCGAGCCTGCACACCGCCGGGCAGACCGTGGTGATGGTGACCCACGACGCGGTCTCGGCCCAGCGGGCCCAACGGGTGCTGTACCTGCGCGACGGGGCCGTGGTCGGCCAGCTGCACCTGGACCCGTACCGCGGCCCCGACCCTGGGCGTCAGCAGCGCACCCGCGCCTTCCTGCAGCAGATGGGCTGGTGACGCACCGATGAACGCCTGGACCATCGCCGTCAAGAACCTGCGCCGCCACAAGGGCCCGGCCATCGCCCTGGCCGTGCTGACTGCGCTCGGCTCGGCGCTGCTGGCCGCCGCCTGGTCCGTGCTGGCCGAGGGCAGCACCCCGTTCGACCGCTGGAAGAGCGACCACCACGAGGCCGACGTGTTCATCTCGCCGGCCGACCGCGCCGCCACCGCCGACCTGCTGGCCGAGCTGGCCGACGACCCGCAGGTCGCCGACACGGTCGCACTGCCGTACCTGGACCTGTCCGGGGCGACCGTCGACGGTGTCGACACTCCGCTGTTCTTCGTCCAGCTGGCCCCCGAACGCGACCTCAGCCCGACCGTCGTGGCCGCCCAGGACTCCACGGTCCCGGCGGAGAAGGCGGTCTACCCGGCGTCGAGCCTGCGCTCCGGGTACCAGGTCGGCGACGACTTCACCTTCACCTTCAACGGTATCGAGCACACCTTCACGGTGGCCGGGTTCTCCCAGAGCCTGCTGGACGACTCCTACCTGGCCCCAGCCGCCTTCCGCACCCTGGCGGGCCATGCCGCCGAGGGCCAGCAGGTGACGGTCCGGCTGACCGACCCCGACCAGGCCAAGACCTGGACCGCGGCGTTCAACGACGCCCACGAGGCCGACGGCACCAGCGCCGCCGCCTACGACCAGTTCGCCGCCCAGGCCGCGACCCTGAACGCCACGCTGGCGGGGATCGTGCTGGCGCTGGCGGTGATCCTCTTCACCGCGACCGTCATCGTGGTCGCCTTCCAGGTCAGCCACCGGGTGCGCCAGAACCTGCCCCTGCACGGCACCCTCAAGGCCCTGGGCTACACCTCGGGTCGGCTGCGCCGCGCCCAGGTGGCCGAGTATCTGCTGGTAGCCGCTCCGGCGGTGCTGCTGGTCGTCCCCGGGGGCATCGCCCTGACGGGGCTGATCCAGATCCTGTCGGCCCAGCTCCTCGGGATCGCCATCCCGCTGCGTTTCCACCCGGCGCAGGCCGCCCTCACGCTGGCAGTGCTGGTCGGGGTGGTGGTGGTCAGCGTGTGGGTGGCCACCCGGCGCCTGCGTCGCGTCACCCCGGTCGACGCTATCCGCCCTGGGGGCACCACCCGCCGCCCGCGCGTGCACTGGTTCCCCCTGGACCGGGGCATCGGGTCGGTCAACCAACGGCTGGCCGCCAAGTCGCTGCTGGGCCACTGGCGCAAGGCCGGGCTGGTCACCGTGGTGGTCGCCGTCCAGGGTCTGCTGGTCGGCGTCGCGGCCGTGTTCTCGGCCAACACCGTGGGCGACACCACCCGCCTGTTCGCGGCCCTGGGGCAGGAGTCCTTCGACCTGCTGGTGGTCCCCGCCTCGGGCGCCGACTCCGACGCCCTGGCTGGCGAGCTGGCCACGGTCGAGGGGGTGCGCCAGGTCGTGGCCGCAGGAGGGCTTGTCGGTACGGTCGGGACCACTGCCCGGACCCCGGTCAAGGTGTACGACGACCCGGCACGTCTGGAGTTCCTCCGGCCCTACGAGGGCCGCTGGCCCACCGCCGCCGACGAAGTGGCACTGGTCAAGACCGCCGCCGACTCCGACGACCTGCGCGTCGGGGACTCCGTCCACCTCACCGTCGCGGCCGTGACCCAGACCTACGAGGTGACGGGCCTGTACAGCTCGCCGCTGGGCGGGGAGTCGGCGACGCTCGCCGCCGACGGCGCTCGCCGCCTGGACCCGGCCTACACCAGCAGCTTCGCCAACGTGTACCTGGAGGACGGCGCCCAGCGCGCGGCGGTCAAGCGGGCCGTCGAGACCCGGTTCGGCCTGGTCGGCGAACCGGTCGCGACCGCCGCCGACCCCCGGTGGGCCGCGGCCCAGGAACGCGCCGAACAGCTGATCGGGGACTACCTGCAGATCCGAGGGCTGGACTCGGTGGAGTACGCCGTGGACTACCAGGGCGAGATCATCATGTCCGGCACCTCCCGGGCCTACCGCGTCGCCGAGGTGCTGAGCTTCGACGTGATCATCGACCAGACAGCCGACGCGGCCAGCGCCATCACCACGGTGCTGATCGCCCTGATCGGCATCAGCGCGGTGGTCCTGGCCCTGATCACCTACACCGTGATCGACTCGGTGATCGCCGCCCGGCGTCACGACCTGGGCCTGTTCAAGGCCGTGGGCTACACCGACGCCCGGCTGCGGGCCCAGATCACCACCCAGCTGCTGCCCCCGGCCGCCGTGGGCACCGCCCTGGGCGTCATGGTCGCGGCCCTGGGCGCCAGCGAGCTGATGGGCGCCCTCGTCCCCGGGTTCCGTATGGCCGTCCCGGTGGTCGGCCTGGTCGCCACCAGCCTGGGGTTCCTGGCCGTCATCGCCGCCACCGCCTGGGTCACCGCCCGGCGGGTGGCCCGCATCCAGCCCTACGAGCTCATCACCGAGTGACCCACCTCATCGAAAAGGACTCTCCTGTGCACACCGCCCGGCACCGCACGGTGCTCCTGAACCGCCGCTCCGCCGCCGCCCTGGCCGCCGCCACGCTGATGCTGGGCCTGACCGCCCAGGCCAGCGGGGCCGCCACCGACCCGCTCCACCCACCGGGCCGAGCGGTCAGCCCGGCCACGGCCGCTGTCGACCCGGTCGAGCCGGACCGTCTGTACGCCGTGGCGTCGGTGTCCAAGACGTACGTGACGGTGGCGGTCATGCAGCTGGTCGAGCAGGGCAAGGTCCGGCTCGACGCCCCGGTCGTCACCTACGTGCCGGACTTCCGCATGGCCGACCCCCGGTACCAGCAGATCACCGTGCGCATGCTGCTGGACCACTCGGCCGGGCTCATGGGTGACGGCGGCTCGGAAGGCGGCCACGGAGACGGCCCGACCGCCAGCCAGGTCGAGGCCGTGTTCCTGGACACCCTGGCCGACCAGCGGCTGCGCTCGGAGCCTGGGGCGGAGTCCAACTACAGCAACGACAGCTTCACGCTGGCCCAGCTGGTCGTCGAACGGGTCAGCGGGCTGGACTTCACCGAGTACATAGCCCAGCACATCGCCGGCCCTCTGGGCCTGACCCGCACCAGCACCCCCTACGGCCACCCGCAGGACCTGGCCGAGGTCGTGCACCCCCGCCTGGGCCGGATGCTGCCCGAAAGCGACGCGGCGATCGGCGCTGGCGGGGTGTACGCCTCGGCTGTCGACGTGGCCCGGTTCGGCTACGCCCTGACCGACGGGGCCGACCAGCGGCTGCTCACCCCAGAGTCGGTGGCCGAGATGACCCGGGCCCAGGGGCGCGGGGCTATCACCCCGGCCGACCAGGGGCGGGCCGCCTACGGGCTGGGCTTCGACGACGTCGCCGTCTCGGCCTTCGACCAGCGGGGCATCAAGGCGGTGTCCAAGGGCGGTGACCTGGGGTTCAACCACGCCAACCTGACCGTCCTGCCCGAGCACGACCTGTCCGTCGCCGTCACCCTGTCCTCCCCCGAGGGGAGCAGCAGCGACGCCCAGGACATCGCCACCCGGATCGCCCTGGGTGTGCTCGTCGAGGAGGGCCTGATCCCCGCCGACGCCGCCGGGCTCGCCACCCTCGACCAGTACACCCAGGTCACGCCCACCCCGGTGCCCGCCGACGAGGCCGAACGCTACGCCGGGCTGTACACCGCCGGGCAGATCACCTTCGACGGCGACCAGATGCGGGTGACGAACTTGTTCGACCCGACCGGCGACCCTCTCGTCTTCACCCGCACCAGCGACGGCGACTTCATCCAGACCAGCCAGGACGACGGCCCCGACCGCTACCTGACCACCACCAGGGGGACCGCCGTCGTCACCCGCTGGAGCTTCGTCGAGCAGGACGGCCAGGTGTTCATCATCATGCAGAACGCCTACCAGACCGGCGACGGGCCCGTCACGGTGAGCTCAGGCCAGTCCGGCGAGAAGCTGACCGACAACCCCCTGGACGAACCGACCGCCCAGGCCTGGGCGGCCCGGGACGACCACCGCTACCTGCCGACCTCGGCGGGGTACTTCTCCTCCTTCTACCTGCTGCCCGCGCCGCTCGAGCTGAGGGTCCACGACGGCTACGTCGGCAGCGCGCTCGGACTGGCCCGCATCACCGGTCCCGCCCAGGCCGTGGGGTTCACGCACGACCGCAGCCTGGTCGACCTCACCATGACCGGCGACACCCTGACCTCCGACTGGGGGACCTTCGTCGACAGCGCCACGGTCCCCGGCACCGCCACCGTCGGCAGCACCGTCACCGCCACCCAGGGCCACGCCGGGTGGTTCGCCGTCGACGAGGACGACGCCGAGACCACCTGGCGGATCGAGGCCAGCACCGGCACCGCGTCGTGGCACGTCTACGATGCCCTCGGCAACGTCGTGACCAGCACCCTGACCGCCACCCCACCGACCGGCGCCGTCCTGCCGCGGGGCGGGTACGTCGCCTTCGTCGGCGACGCCACCTTCACCGTCACCCGGCTCTGAAGCGCAAGAAGCACCTGATCGGCGTGGGGCTCTCGAACCGCCGTTCGTCAGAGCCATTCATCGAGCCCGGGTGGCTGGTCGCGGTGCAGCCTGCAGACGGCGGGCGTCTTGTTCTGGGAGCGCCATAGACCCAGACTGAACCCTCCCGGAGGCACCAGAGAGGGCGAGGAGCCGCGGCTCCTCGCCCTCTCGTGGGTCAGCGGGTCAGCGTTCTTCTTCGCCGCGGATGAAGCGTTCCAGGCTGGCGCGGCCGGCGGTGTCTTCCATCTGGACCGGCGGGGACTTCATCAGATAGGTCGAGGCCGAGAGGATTGGGCCGCCGACGCCGCGGTCCTTGGCGATCTTGGCGGCGCGGACGGCGTCGATGATGATGCCTGCCGAGTTGGGCGAGTCCCAGACCTCGAGCTTGTACTCCAGGTTCAGGGGCACCTCGCCGAAGGCGCGGCCCTCCATGCGGACGTAGGCCCACTTGCGGTCGTCCAGCCAGGCGACGTAGTCGCTGGGGCCGATGTGGACGTTGCGCGACCCGAGCTCGTGGCTCAGGTTCGAGGTGACGGCCTGGGTCTTGGAGATCTTCTTGGACTCCAGACGCTCACGCTCGAGCATGTTCTTGAAGTCCATGTTGCCGCCGACGTTGAGCTGGTACGTGCGGTCGAGGATGACACCGCGGTCCTCGAACAGCTTGGCCAGCACCCGGTGGGTAATAGTGGCCCCGACCTGGGACTTGATATCGTCGCCGACGATCGGCACGCCCGCGTCGGTGAACTTCTGGGCCCACTCGGGGTCGGAGGCGATGAACACCGGCAGCGCGTTGACCATGGCCACGCCCGCGTTGATGCAGCACTGGGCGTAGAACTTGTCGGCCGTCTCCGAGCCGACCGGCAGGTAGGAGACCAGCACGTCGACTTCTGCGTCCTTGAGGGCCTGCACGACGTCCACCGGTGAGGCGTCGGACTCCTCGATGGTCTGGGTGTAGTACTTGCCCAGCCCGTCCAGGGTGTGCCCGCGCTGCACGATCACGCCGGTGGGCGCCACGTCGGCGATCTTGATGGTGTTGTTCTCCGAGGTGCTGATCGCCTCGGACAGGTCGAACCCGACCTTCTTGGCGTCGACGTCGAACGCCGCGACGAACTCCACGTCCCGCACATGGTACGGGCCGAAACGGACGTGCATCAGACCGGGCACCTGGCTGTCGTCCGGGGCGTCACGGTAGTACTGCACCCCCTGGACCAGCGACGACGCGCAGTTCCCCACGCCGACGATCGCTACGCGGATGGCAGACATCCTTTACTCCTTCTCCGAGTCGCGCGCCGCTAGGCTCACGGCGGCGGTGGTGGTGGCCTTGTGGCCGGGTGTGGTGGCCTTGTGGCCGGGTTTGGTGGCCTCGCGGCCGGGGGCGACGGACCGGGCGGCCCGTTCGTTGTCGATCAGCTGGTCGAGCCAGGCGACCTCGCGCTCTACGGTGTCCAGGCCGTGCCGCTGAAGCTCGGCGGTGTACTCGTCCATCCGTTCCCGGGCCCGGGCCAGGGACTGGCGGACCAGCTCCAGCCGCTCGGTCAGCCGCATGCGACGGCCTTCGAGGATGAGCAGCCGGGTCTCGGCGTCGGTCTGGCCGAACAGCGAGAAGCGGACGTCGAACTCCTCGTCGTCCCAGGCTGACGGACCGACCGAGCCGAGCACCTCGACGAGGTGCTCCTTGCCGGCCGCGGTCAGCTGGTAGACGATCCGGGCCCGGCGCGACCCCCGGGTGCTGAGCCGGTCCTCGTCGACCCCGTGGATCAGACCACGTTCGGCCAGCGAGCGCAGCGCCGGGTAGAGCGAGCCGTAGGACAGCGCCCGGAACGACCCGAGCACGAGGTTGAGCTGTTTGCGCAGCTCGTAACCGTGCATCGGGGTACGGTGCAGCAGGCCGAGGATGGCGTGGTCGAGCACGTCAGACTTGGCTCGCACGCTGGCCTCCCCCGCTCGTCCGGGTCGATGCTGATCTGACCACTGAACCGATACACCCGGTCGATGTATCGAAGTGATACATCGCACACTATGTCCTCTCCGCCCCCCGAAGCAAGTCCTGTGGCTGAAGACCGGTGCAGATCTTGTGAGGAGGCCCCTCGATGGGTGACGCTGAGCCTGTCGAGTCCCCCATACTGGAAGATGGCCCGGCGGTCGGACGCCTTAGCGTGCCTGGTGCCGTCGACCTAGGAGAAGGAGAGTCTTCGTGGAGCGCAGGTCCGCGCGCCCCTCGCGGGCAGACGTCCGACGCAGTGCCCCGGTGACGACGACCCGGCGCCGCTTCTGGAACTACCCGCGCCCCGGCTACCGGGGACTGCACCGGTGGTTGCCGTCCTGGCGGTTCGTGCTGCTGTCCATGATCAGCGTGATCGGCCTGGTGGCCGGGCTCGGCGTCGCGGCGTACTCCAGCGTCAAGATCCCTGACTCCAACGCTGATGTCCGGGACCAGACCACCACGGTCTACTTCGCCGACCCGGCCCGGTCCGGCGACCCGAGCGCCCGCGGCGAGAAGATGGGCCAGTACCCCGGGGTGAAGCGAGAGATCATCCCCTGCGACGAGGCGGACGCCAAGAGCAAGGGCCAGGACAACTGGATCCCCCAGCACGTCAAGGACGCCGTCGTCGCCTCCGAGGACCGCAGTTTCTGGACCAACTCCGGGGTGGACCCCCGCGGTATCGCCCGGGCGCTGTACAACAACCTCAGAGGCGGGAACCGGCAGGGCGCCTCGACGCTGACCCAGCAGTACGTGGACAACTACTACGGCGGCAGCCGGCACGGCTACCTCGGCAAGGCCCAGGAAGCGCTGCTGGCGGTGAAGATCAACCAGGAGCAGAGCAAGGACCAGATCATCTGCCGCTACCTGAACACGATCTACTGGGGCCGCGGCAAGACCTACGGCATCCAGACCGCCGCCCGGTCGTACCTCGGCAAGGACGCCAAGGACCTGGACGTCTCCGAGGCGGCGCTGCTGGCCGGGATCATCCCCTCACCGATCAACTGGGACCCGGCCGACAACCGGGAGAAGGCCGAGCAGCGCTGGAACCGCACCCTGGACTACATGGTCGCCGACCCCAATCTCAAGACCGGTCTGACAGCCGCGCAGCGGGCCGAGCTGACGACGTTCCCGCAGGTCCTGCCCTACCAGCCGGAGCCGGTGTACGCCGGGCCCAACGGCTACCTCATGGTGGAGGCCCGCAAGGAGGCAGCCGACCAGGTGTGCGACCGCACGAAGACGGTCCCGTGCGAGGAACAGCTGATGCGCGGCGGCTACACGATCATCACGACCATCGACCAGGAGATGCAGGCGATGGCCGTCGAGTCGGGCCGACGCCTCATCGAAGGTGAGCTGAGCGGCGGGAAGACCCCCAACCTGTGCGACCCCGACGAGGACCCCGACTGCCGGGGCACCCTGCGGGTGGCGATGGTCACGCTCGACCCGGCCGACGGGTCGATCCGGGCGATGTACTCCGGCCAGGACTTCCTGGCCGACCAGTACAACCGGGTGACCCAGGGCAGGGCCCAGGCCGGGTCGACCTTCAAGCCGTTCACCCTGGTCGCCGCGCTGCAGGACGGTATCTCGCTGCGCTCGGTGTACTCCGGCACCAGCCCCCGGACCTTCGACGTCCCCGGCAAGGACTGGAAGGTCAACAACTTCGGCAACACCAGCTACGGCGACATGGACCTCATCAAGGCCACCGCGGACTCGGTGAACACGGTCTACGCCGAGCTCAACATCGAGGTCGGGCCCGAGAGGACCGCCGACGTGGCCAAGACGGCAGGTATCACCGCGGCGGGGGCCTACCTGTCCCAGGCCCCGTCCAACGTGCTCGGCTCGGACGCGGTCCGTCCGCTGGACATGGCGCAGGCCTACGGGGTGTTCGCCGCTCAGGGGCTGCAGGCCAAACCACATATCGTCTCGCGGATACTCGGCCCGGACGGTGAGACCGTGTACGACGCCGACACCCGGGCCGCCCGGGTGTTCGACGCCGATGTCATGGCCGACACGGTCACCGCCCTGCAGGGCCCGGTCAAGTCCGGTTCGGCGCGGGACTACGTAGGGGTGATCAACCGGCACATCGCCGGGAAGACCGGTACCTCCAGCGACAACAAGTCCGCCTGGTTCGTCGGGTTCACCACCGACGTGGTCACCGCGGTCGCCCTGACCCAGGAAGGCCCCGGAGGCAGCGAGGTGTCGATCACCCCGTGGGGCAACGGCGTCAGCCAGGTCACCGGCGGAACCTGGCCCGCCGCGCTGTGGGCCGACTACATGGCCGGGTGCGGCGGGAAGAAGTCCGCCTCGGCCTGCAAGGGCGGCGTGCTGGCGCTGCCCCCGTACTCGAAGAACAACCCGTTCCCGCCGGCGGCCAACCTCGGCACCAGCTCGACCCCCAGCCCGACCGACGAACCGACCGACGAACCGACCGAGACCACCGAGGCACCACCGGACACCGTGGTGGTGCCCGCCTTGGAAAAGAGGTACGAGGCCGACGCGGTCGCGGCCCTGAGCGGTCTCGGGTTCTCGCCGAACGTCGTCTCCGAGCCGTCCGCCACCGTCCGGTCGGGCGCGGTGATCCGGGTGGAACCTGCCGCCGGCACCTCGCTGCCCTACGGAGACACGGTCACCATCGTCGTATCCAACGGCCCGCCGCCGGTGGTGGTGCCGCCAGACGTCGGTGACCTACCCGGTGGCGCACAGCAAGGCAACGGACAGAGGAACGACGTACCGTAGCCTGTCGGCGTCTGGCGTCGATCTCGCCAGACGTTCGGACCGCCCGGTGCTCCTCGCTGCGCGCGTCACTGCCCAGCGAGCCTCCGCGCACCGGCTGCGCCGCTGCGTGGAACCTCTCGCGCCGTAAGGCCCACCCACAGTCGGCTCGGACGAACGAGCGGGCTCGTTCCCCTCGCCTCAATCGGGTGTACGATGACCCGTCGCTGGTGCGTGCCGCCTGGCACAGCACCGACAGGCAACCCTCCTGTCACGGACCGACCGTGACCGCGAAGACCAGAGGAGGTGGGTATGAGCCTGCGTCCGTACGAGATCATGATCATCCTCGACCCTGACACCGAGGAACGCACCGTCGGCCCCGCGCTCGACAAGTACCTGGCCGTCGTCAAGACGCAGGGCGGGTCGATCGACAACGTCGACATCTGGGGTCGGCGCCGCCTGGCCTACGACATCCGGGTCACCCCGGGCGTGTACAAGTCCGAGGGCATCTACGCCGTCGTGAACTTCACCGCCGACCCGGCCACCACGGCCGAGCTCGACCGTCAGCTCGGCCTCAACGAGGCCGTGCTGCGCACCAAGGTGATGCGCGCCGAGCCCAAGCCTGCCCTGGTCCCTGCCGCAGCCGCTGCCGACGACTGATGTCGGCGGTCGCCGCTACGGTCGTCCCGGGGCGCATCCTGCCGTCCGCTGTCGAGCATATTCAGGAGCATCATCATGGCTGGTGAGACCGTCATCACGGTCGTCGGCAACCTCACCGGCGACCCCGAGCTGCGGTTCACGCCGTCCGGGGCCGCGGTGGCCAACTTCACCGTGGCGTCCACACCGCGCACGTTCGACCGGCAGAACAACGAGTGGAAGGACGGCGAGACGCTGTTCCTGCGCTGCTCGATCTGGCGGGAGGCTGCCGAGTCGGTCGCCGAGTCGCTGACCAAGGGCACCCGGGTGATTGCCCAGGGCCGCCTGGTGCAGCGCTCGTACGAGACCCGCGAGGGCGAGAAACGCACCGTCGTGGAGCTCCAGGTCGACGAGATCGGCCCGTCGCTGCGCTACGCCACCGCCAAGGTCACGCGCACCCAGCGCGGTGGCGGCGGCGGTTTCGGCGGCGCCTCGGGTGGCTCGAGCCCTTCGGGCTCCAGCGGCTCCAGCAGCTCTGGGGGCTCGTACGGCGCGTCCGACGACCCGTGGGCCACCCCGGCGACCAGCTCTGGTTTCTCCGACGAACCTCCGTTCTAAGAACCTGTCCCACCCCCAGCCCCGTCCCAACCTGGTGGCTGGGCCTGCGTACCGAAGGAGCCCCACGATGGCCAAGCCCGTCGTCCGAAAGCCCAAGAAGAAGGCCAACCCGCTGAAGTCGGCCAAGATCGAGTCCATCGACTACAAGGACACCACGCTGCTGCGCAAGTTCGTCTCCGACCGCGGCAAGATCCGGGCCCGCCGGGTCACCGGGGTCACCGTGCAGGAGCAGCGCGCCATCGCCCGGGCCGTGAAGAACGCCCGTGAGATGGCCCTGCTGCCGTACTCGTCGTCGGCCCGCTGAGGAGGGAACCCCACGTGTCTAAGCTCATCCTCACCCAGGAGGTCACCGGTCTCGGCGAGCCCGGCGACATCGTCGAGGTCAAAGACGGCTACGCCCGCAACTACCTGCTGCCCCGCAGGCTGGCCCAGCCCTGGACCAAGGGCGCGGAGAAGAACATCACCGCGATCCGACGGGCCCGCAAGGCCCGGGAGATGGCGTCCCTGGACGACGCCCGCGCCGCCCGCGACACCCTCCAGGCCGCGACGGTCACCGTCACCGCCAAGGCCGGCAACGGTGGCCGCCTGTTCGGCGCGGTGACGACCACGGAGATCGCCGAGGCCGTCGCCGCGGCCGGCGCCCCCAAGGTCGACAAGCGCAAGATCGAGGTCTCCTCGCCGATCAAGTCGGTCGGCGACCACCGCGTCACCATCAAGCTGCACCCCGAGGTCGTCGCGACGGTCACCGTCTGCGTCGTCGCGGCCTGACCCACGCCCCCAGAGAGCCCCGGTGCCTCGCGCGCCGGGGCTCTCTGCTGCCCGGCGGTAGAAGAGGCTGTCCGACGGTAGACGAGCGGCCTTTCATTGCATACACTTGAAGCGGTTGTATGCAACGACAGCACTGGGAGGTTCCGCATGGCGATGCTGACCGTACGTAACGTACCCGACGAGGTTCACCGGGCCCTGCGGGTGCAGGCGGCGGCACGCGGCCACAGCACCGAGGCCGAGGTTCGCAGCATCCTCGCCGAAGCGGTCCAGCCGGAGGGCCGGTTGAAGCTGGGTTCGATGCTGACGGAGATCGGACGCGAGCTGCAGCTCACAGACGCGGAGTTCGCCGTGTTCGACCAGGTGCGCGACAAGACCCCCGTCGAACCGGTGAGCTTCGAGTGATCCTGCTCGACACCAACGTCGTCTCAGAACCGTTGCGGTCTGAGCCTGACCCGGCCGTCGCTGCGTGGCTGGATGCCCAGACGCTCGAGACGCTGTACCTGTCGGCTGTCACCGTGGCCGAGATGCGCCTCGGCGTCGCCCTGATACCTGCCGGGCGGCGGCGCACCGCGCTGTCCGACCGCATCGAGCGCCGCGTGCTTCCGTCGTTCGCCGGACGGGTGCTCCCGTTCGACCTGGCGTGCACCCACCCCTATGCCGACGTGCGCGCGACAGCCCGGGCGCACGGTGTGGCGCTGGCCCACGCCGACGGGTTCATCGCCGCTGTCGCCGCCACCCACGGCCTCATCGTGGCAACCCGAGACACGACCCCCTTCGAAGCCGCCGGCCTCCCCGTCATCAACCCCTGGGGCGCTCCTGGTTCCCAGCGCTCGTCTTGACGTCCGTCGAGGCCGCCGATGAAGCATCGGTCGAGGCGTGGACCGACGAGATCGCCTCTCGCGCCGATGACATCATCAGCGGCAAGGTCAAGACAATCCCGCACGAAGAGGCCCTGGCTGACCGCCGCGCAGCCCGCCAGGTAGCGTCAGCGGACCCCGGTCCGGCTCGGTTGCGCAGTCTCCGGACGGGCCCGGCGGGCAGCATCCGTAGAGGTCCCGGAAGCGTCCGCCTACCACCCGCCCGGTATGGCCCCAAGGTGCAGGAACTACGCCGGGAGCAGCCGCCTCACGCCGTCGAACCAAGCACCAGAAGAGCCAGCCGGAAGGTGTCGTGCGGACCGATAAGACAGCGCTGGTTCGAGGGTTCCACGCCGATCCACTGTTTCGAAACGGTGGAACGGCGTGGAACCCACGAGCTGGGACTCTCTTATCGGCTGACCATCGATAGGGGGCGGGTCGACTACATGAAGGCCGGGCACCGGCCGAGAGGGGGTCCGGGGTCTCCCCGGGCGGGGTCTGGGGGCCGCGCCCCCAGTGGGTGGCACCGGGCCCTCCGGCTCACCGGAGGCGAGCACGGAGGGCCCAGGGACGGTGCGTGAGGCGGGACTTGAACCCGCACGCCCTTGCGGGCACTGGCACCTGAAGCCAGCGCGTCTGCCATTTCGCCACTCACGCGCGCGAGGAGAAAGGCTAGCACGTCTGGGGAGGGGTGGTGGTGGTGTCGTCGGCCGATCGGGCCCCATCGGGGCGCGGACCTGGATACGATCAGGTGCGGCCCGGCGGCTACGGTGGGCGTGGACGGTGTGCGGGCACGATGCTGGCACCGGTCTGGCACGGTACTGGTACGGCTCGCCCCGGTGGGTCGACGACGATGGACGGAGGGTGCGGTGGGGTTGCTCGAGTCTTTCGAGAACTCGGTCGAGAAGGCCGTCAACACGGCTTTCTCCAAGGTGTTCCGGTCGGAGCTGAAGCCGGTCCAGCTGGTCAGCGCGCTGCGGCGGGAGATCGACGACCGGTCAGAGCCGCTGGACCGGGACCGGACGGTAGCGCCCAACGAGTTCACGATCGACCTGTCGACGGCGGACTTCGACCGGCTGGAGCAGTGGGGGGCGGAGACTCTGGCGGACGAGTTCGCGACGCAGGTCACCGAGTACGCGGCAAGCCAGCGCTACGCCTTCGTCGGGCCGGTCACGGTCCGGTTCAGCGAAGATCCCGCTATGGAGACTGGGAGGTTCAGCGTGACCAGTGCATCGGTTCGCGGGGCGGTGGCGCCAGCCACCTCGACCCCGCCGTCGACGCGGCACCCGCTCATCGACATCGACGGGCAGCGCTACCTGCTGACCGGCCCGGTGACGGTGATCGGCCGGGGCTCGGAGGCGGACATCATCGTGGACGACCCAGGTGTGTCCCGTCGGCACCTGGAGATCAAGGTCACCCCGAACGGCGTGGTCGCTTCGGACATGGGGTCCACCAACGGCATGTACGTTGAGGGCAACAAGGTCCCGGCCGCGACCCTGCTGGACGGGAACACCATCACCATCGGGCGGACCAGGATCCTGTTCTGGACCGGCGGAGAGTCTGATCAGGACGGATGAACGAGCTCACGGTCGGCCTGCTGCGGCTGGGCTATCTGGCGCTGCTGTGGTTGCTGGTGCTGTCGGCGGTCGCCGTGCTGCGCCGGGACCTGTACGGCACCCGGATCGTGGCGCGGCGGCGGCAGGCAGGCAAGGGCGGCCAGGCCGGTGCAGCACCGGCCCGGCGCGGCCCGACCCGGCTGGTGGTCACCGAGGGCCCGTTGCGGGGCACGATCATCCCGCTGGGGGCGGCGCCGGTGCTCCTGGGCCGGGCACCGGGCTGCACGCTGGTCCTGGACGACGACTACTCCTCGTCGCGGCACGCCCGGCTGTACCCGCAGGGCGAGGAGTGGTTCGTGGAGGACCTGGGGTCGACGAACGGGACGTACCTGGGCGAGTACCGGGTGCAGGCCCCGATGAGGGTTCCCACGGGCACGGCGGTGCGTATCGGTCAGAACGTTATGGAGCTGGGTAGGTAACCCGTCGTGGACATCGCGCTGCGCTACGCCGCCAGGTCGGACATCGGTCTGGTCCGGGCGAACAACCAGGACTCCGGCTATGCGGGTGCGCACCTGCTGGTCGTCGCCGACGGGATGGGCGGGCACGCGGGCGGCGACGTGGCGTCGTCGGTGACGGTGGCGGCGCTGGCCCCGCTGGACGACGAGGCGCACGGGTCGGACGAGGCGCTGGACGCGCTGTCGCAGGCCCTGGTGACCGCGAAGGACGAGATCCTGGCCCGGGTGAAATCTGATCCGGGGCTGGCGGGGATGGGCACCACGGTGACCGCGATCCTGCGCACCGGCAACAAGCTGGCGATGGTGCACCTGGGCGACTCCCGGGGCTACCTGCTGCGCGACGGCGAGCTGGCGCAGGTGACGACGGACCACACCTTCGTCCAGCACCTGGTGGACACCGGCAAGATCACCGCGGAGGAGGCGGCGCACCACCCGCAGCGGTCGGTGGTGATGCGGGTGCTGGGCGACTTCGACCTGGCGCTGTCCCCGGACCTGTCGATGCGCGAGGCCCGGCCTGGTGACCGGTGGCTGCTGTGCTCGGACGGGCTGTCGGGGTTCGTCTCGCTCGACACGATCGCCGAGACGCTGCGGGCCACGCCCGACCCGGAGGCATGCGTCGACCGGCTGCTCCAGCTGGCGCTGCGCGCGGGCGGCGGCGACAACGTCACGGTGATCGTGGCCGACGTGGTGGACCTGGACGCACTGCCGGACGGCACCCAGCCGACCGGTCGGCCGCAGGTGGTCGGGGCGGCGGCGGCGTCCCGCAACGACCCGACCTCGGCGGCGGACGGACCGGCGGCCCGGGCCGGCGCGCTGGTGGCGGGGGCCCGTCCGGCGCGGGCCGACGACGACTTCGTGGAGGACGGCGAGCCGCGTCGGCGGCGCGGTTCGCTGCTCCTGGTGTGGCTGGTGGCGCTGGTAGTGGTGGCCGCCGCGCTGGCGGGGGGCTACTGGTTGACCCAGATGCAGTACTTCGTCGGGGTGGACGACGGCGAGGTCACGATCTCCCGCGGGGTGGACGCGGCGATCGGTCCGCTGCAGCTGTCGCACGTCGTGGAACGCACCGGTATCAAGGCCGACGACCTGCCGCCGTACCTGCTCGTCAGGGTCGAAGCCACGATCCACGCCTCGAACCTGGACGAGGCCCGCTCGCAGGTCGAAGACCTGAAGGCCGAGGTCCGGCCCACCCCGAGCCCGTCGCCCACAACGCCCGCCGACCAGCCTGACGACCTGCCACCTGGCGATCTGCCACCTGGCGACCTACCGCCTGACGAGGCGCCGGACGCGCCCGCGGACGGTGCCTGATGGCGACGGTCGCTCCGACCCGGGTCCGGTCGGGCCGTGGTGTCGAGCTCGTCCTGCTCGTCGTGGCGCTGGTCGTGGCGGTGGCGGGCTATGCCCTGGTCGGGATCGGTGTCGAGGGTTCGGCCCCGGCGAACGTCGTGCGGTACGGCGTCAGCATGGCGGTGCTGGCGGTGGTGGCGCACCTCGTGGTGCGCTGGCGGGCGCCGTACGCGGACCCGGTGATCCTGCCGACGGTCGTCGCGCTCAACGGCATCGGTCTGGCGATGATCTACCGGCTCAACGTGGACCTGGCGGACAAGCAGCTGATGTGGTCGGCGCTGTCGGTGATCCTGGCGCTGGTGGTGCTGGTGCTGCTGCGCGACCACCGGACGCTGCGCCGGTACAGCTACACGGCCATGCTGGCGTCCCTGGTGCTGCTGCTGCTGCCGATGCTGCCGATCATCGGCAAGGAGATCAACGGCGCCCGCATCTGGATCGGGGTCGGCCCGGCGTCGTTCCAGCCGGGCGAGATGGCCAAGATCGGCCTGGCGGTGTTCTTCGCGGGGTACCTGGTGACCAACCGGGACACCCTGACGCTGGCCGGCCCGACGGTGCTGTGGATGAAGCTGCCGCGGGCGCGGGACCTCGGGCCGATCCTGCTGTTCTGGGCCGCCACCATGGTGGTCCTGGTGGCTCAGAAGGACATGGGGACGGCAGTGCTGCTGTTCGGCATGTTCGTCGGGGCGATCTACCTGGCCACCGAACGGGTCAGCTGGGTGCTGCTCGGTGGTGCCCTGCTCGCCGCGGGAGCGTGGCTGCTGTTCGTCGTGCCGGTGACGGCCCGACGGCTGTCGCACATCAGTCGTCGGGTCGAAGGGTGGCAGAACGCCCTGGACCCCGCGGTGTACGAAAAAGGGTCGTCGTACCAGCTGCTCGAGGGCAAGTTCGGCATGGCCAGCGGCGGGCTGTTCGGTACCGGTCTGGGTCAGGGTCATCCCTACCGGATTCCGTTCGCCTACTCCGACTCCATCGTGGCCTCGCTGGGCGAAGAACTGGGCCTGACCGGGCTGGTCGCCGTGCTGGTGCTCATCACCATCCTGGTCCAGCGGGGCATGCGGACCGCGCTCGGGGTGCGTGACGGGTTCGGCAAGCTGCTGGCGGGCGGGTTGTCGTTCCTCATCGCGCTGCAGACGTTCGTGGTGGTCGGCGGGGTGACCGGGCTCATCCCGCTGACCGGTCTGACTGCGCCGTTCCTGGCCCACGGGGGGTCGTCGCTGCTGGGCAACTGGTTGATCGTGGGGCTGCTGCTGCGGATCTCCGACGATGCGCGCCGACCGGCCCCGGCGGTGCCGGTGCTGCCCACCCCGTCCGGCGGCATCCCAGTCCTGGACCGGCCCAGCGCCGACTCGGCGATCGTCGTAGCGGGTTCCGGGGTGCAGGACGCACCGCAGCCGGGACCGTCCGGTGAAGGGGTCGCCGAGGTCGTGCCCGGGAACGGAGCGAGCCCGTGAACACCGCACTGCGCAAGCTGGCCTCGGTCGCCCTGGTCATGTGCCTGACCCTGATGGGCGCCGCCACCTGGGTACAGGTGGTCCAGGCGGACGAGCTCAACGCCCACCAGAACAACCGGCGGACTATCTGGCAGCAGCTGGGCGACACCCGGGGACCGATCGTCGTGGGCGGGGTCGCGGTGGCGGAGTCGGTCGTGGTCGACGACGAGTTCGGCCACCAGCGCCAGTACGTCGACTGGGAGCTGTACTCCTCGATCACCGGTTTCCAGGCCTGGAACTCTCGCTCGAGCACCGGTCTGGAGCGGTACACCGACGAGTACCTGTCGTCGGACTCCGACCAGCTGGTGCTCACCCGGATCCGGGACGTCCTCACCGGGCGGCAGCCCGAGGGCGCGGCCGTCGAGACGACGATCGTGCCGCAGGTGCAGGCGGCGGCGGTGGCGGCCCTGGGCGACAACGAGGGCGCGATCGTCGCCGTCGAGCCGAGGACCGGCAGGATCCTGGCCCTGGTCTCGACTCCGGCCTTCGACCCGAACCCGCTGGTCAGCCACAACTATGACGACGCGGCCGCGGCGCAGACGGCCCTGGAGCAGGCACCGGGCAACCCGCTGCGGAGCAAGGCGTACAACGAGCGGTACGCCCCGGGGTCGACGTTCAAGCTCATCACCGCGGCGGCCGCGCTGGAGTCGGGCCAGTACTCCCCGGGCTCGATGCTGTACGGGCCGCGGTCGCTGGAGCTGCCCCAGACCACGCGGCAGATGACGAACTACGGCGGCTCGGCCTGCGACCCGCGCTCCGACCAGATCTCCCTGGCCGACTCGTTGAAGGTGTCGTGCAACACCTCGTTCGCCCAGCTCGGCATGGACCTGGGCGAGGACGCGCTGCGGAGACAGGCGCAGGCCTTCGGCTTCGACGGGGCGCAGGGCGAGGTCCGCATCCCCATGCCGGTGCTGACGAGCCAGTTCCCCCCTAGCGGCCTGGACCCCCCGACGATGGCCCGGACCGCGATCGGCCAGGGCGATGTCCAGGCCACGCCGCTGCAGATGGCGCTGGTCTCCGCGGCCATCGCCAACAACGGCACGATGATGCGGCCGTACCTCGTCGACACGGTGCGCGCGGCCAACCTGTCGGTGATCAGTACGACCAAGCCGGAGAAGATCGGCCAGCCGGTCTCGTCGCAGACCGCCGCCCAGCTGACGTCGATGATGGAGCTCGTCGTCGAGCAGGGCAGCGCCAGGCCTGGGCGGATCGACGGGGTGCGGGTGGCCGCCAAGACCGGGACCGCCCAGGACGGCAGCCGGGCGCCGCACGTCTGGTACACCGGGTTCGCCCCGGCGAACGACCCGCAGGTCGCGGTCGTGGTGTTCGTCAAGAACGGCGGGACCGCCGGGGACGACGCCGCGACGGGCGGGAAGGTCGCGGCGCCGATGGCGAAGCAGGTCATCGAGGCGGTGCTGAACTCATGACGCTCCCAGCGCGAGACGCACGCCGTCTGCGGCACCGGGCAGGCGCGGTGCGGCGTTGTCGTCGTCGGCCGCACCTCCAGTGCGACCTCCTCCTCCGCCTTGCCCCGCATCCCGCCCAGCACCGCAGCCGACGCACGTCTCACGCTGGGAGCGTCATATGAGAGTGACCGAAGGCGTGGTGCTCGGCGGCCGGTACCGGATGGTCGGCCCGATCGCCGTGGGCGGGATGGGCGAGGTCTGGGAGGCCCTGGACGAGTCGTTGGGCCGCCCGGTGGCGGTCAAGGCGCTGCGCCCGGAGTTCGCCGGGGAGTCCACGCTGCTGGCCCGGTTCCGGGTGGAGGCGCGCAACTCCGCGGCCCTGTCGCACCCGAACATCGCCCCGCTGTTCGACTACGGCGAGGACGACGGGACGGCTTATCTGGTCATGGAGCTGGTGCCGGGGCAGCCGCTGTCGGACATCCTGGAGGACGAGCGGGTGCTGGTCCCGCAGCGGCTGCTGCCGATCCTGTCCCAGACCGCCCGGGGGCTGCACTACGCGCACCAGATGGGTGTCGTCCACCGGGACGTCAAACCGGGCAACCTGCTGGTGGAACCGTCGGGCCGGGTGCGGATCACCGACTTCGGGGTGTCCCAGGCCATCAACCAGACCCCGATGACCGCCACCGGCATGGTCATGGGCACCGCGCAGTACCTGTCGCCGGAGCAGGCGGTGGGCAAGCCCGCCACGCGGCTGTCCGACCTGTACGCGCTGGGCATCATCGCCTACGAGGCGCTGGTCGGGCAGCGGCCGTTCACCGGCGCCTCACCGGTGGACATCGCGATCGCCCAGGTCAACGACCCGGTCCCACCGCTGCCCTCGACCGTCGAACCGCGGCTGGCGTCGCTGGTGCTGCGCCTGCTGGACAAGAACCCGGCGGGCCGTCCGCAGTCCGGCGACGAGCTGGCCGCGCTGTTCGACACCCTGGTCGCCTCGACCCCGCCCTCGGGCGTGCCGGTCGCCGCCCGCACCCGGGCCGCCCCGCCGCTGCGCACCCGCGACGAGGCGTCGACGGTGACCCCGGTGGGCGGGCTGCCGCCGTCGTTCGTCCCGCGAGCCCCCGCCGAGCCCGAACGGGCCCCGGTATCCGCGCCGGTGACCGTCGGCCCCCGACCGCGCGACCTGCGGGGCCGGGCGTCCGACCGCCCGGCGCCCCGTCCGGGCCGCCGGGCCCAGCCGTCGCCCCGCGCCCCGGGACCGGCACCGCGACCGCAGCAACGACCGCCCCAGCCGGGCCGCCGCACCACGACCGGGTCCCAGCCACCGCGACCAGGTACCACGCAGCCAGGCACCGCGCGGCCAGGCTTGTCGCACCTGGGCTCGTCACGGCTGGGTTCGGTGTGGCTGGGCTGGCCGTTGTGGCTGCGCTGGACGCTGGCGGCGCTGGTCGTGGTCGTCGTGGTCTGGCTCGTGGTACTGGTCGGCCAGGCCGCCGCGTCGGCGGCGCCCGGCGCGATACCGGCCGACTGGGCACAAACACCCGCCGTAGCCGCGGTGATCCCGATACTCTTGCGTCCGAGCACCGTTCGCGGCCCGGCCGCGACCGACAGTGGAGGTCAGCTCTAGTGGACCAGCGCAGTATCCTCGCGGGCAGGTATGAGCTCGGTGAGACCATCGGGCGTGGTGGCATGGCCGAGGTGCACATCGGCCACGACCGGCGGCTGGGACGGACCGTCGCGGTCAAGGTGCTGCGCTCGGACCTGGCCCGGGACCCGGCGTTCCTCAACCGGTTCCGGCGCGAGGCCCAGGCCGCCGCCGCCCTCAACCACCCGGCGATCGTCGCGGTCTACGACACCGGCGAGGAACAGGTCGTCGAACCGGGCGGCGGGACCGCGCACATGCCGTACATCGTCATGGAGTACGTCGAGGGGCACACCGTGCGCGAGGTGCTGCGCGACGGCCGCCCGCTGCCGCCGGACGAGGCGATCGACATCGTCGGCGGGGTGCTGTCGGCGCTGGAGTACTCGCACCGGGCCGGGATCGTGCACCGGGACATCAAACCGGCCAACGTCATGCTCACCACGACCGGCCAGGTCAAGGTGATGGACTTCGGCATCGCCCGGGCCGTGGCCGACTCGCAGGCCACCGTGACCCAGGCGTCGGCGGTGGTCGGCACCGCCCAGTACCTGTCGCCGGAGCAGGCCCGCGGGGAGCAGGTAGACGCCCGGTCCGACCTGTACTCCACCGGCTGCCTGCTGTTCGAGCTGCTGACCGGTCGCCCGCCGTTCGTCGCCGACTCCATGGTCGCGGTCGCCTACCAGCACGTCCGTGAGGAACCGCCGCGCCCGTCGACGCTCAACCCCACCCTGAGCCCCGCCCTGGGGGACACGCTGGACCGGATCGTGCACAAGTCGCTGGCCAAGGGGCGGGAGACCCGCTACCAGACGGCCGCGGAGTTCCGGGCCGACCTGGAGGCGCTGATGCGCGGCGGCCGGGTATCAGCCCCGCCGGTCGGGGCAGCCGCCGCGACGGCCATGATGGCCCCGGCCCAGGCGGCGACCACCGTGATGGACCCGATGCGCCCGGACCTGGCCCGCGAGGTGTCGTCGGCGCCCGCCCGGCCCGGTGCCTCGCCGTGGCAGGCCACCGGGATCATGCCCGAGCCCGAGGCGGCGGCGGAGGAGGAAGAGCCTCAGCGTCGTTGGTGGATCTGGGCACTGGTCGCCCTGGGCGTGGTCGCCGTGGCGCTGGCCGTGTTCCTGCTGACCCAAGGTGGCGGTGACAAGGAGATGGGCACCGTCCCGGGGGTCGTCGGCCTGCCCGCCGACGAGGCTGCGTCAAAGATCAGGGAGGCCGGGTTCGAACCAGACCCGCAGGAGGTTGCCCACGACACGGTCCCAGTGGAAAACGTCATCTCCCAGGAACCCACGGAGGGTGCCAAGCTGGAGAAGGGTAAGAAGGTCTCCTACAAGGTCTCCACCGGACCGGCGGCCCCGGGCAGCGGTATCGAGGTGCCCGACGTCAGCGGCAAGACCGTCGGCGAGGCGATCAGTGAGCTGGAGGCGGTCGGTCTCGAGGTCGAGCGGAGCACGACGACGGTCGACGACGGCAGGTTCGCCAAGGACAGGGTCGTCAAGACCGACCCGGCGGAGGGTACGAAGGTCGACGAGGGCACCAAGGTCACGCTGTTCGTCTCCACCGGGCGGGTCAAGATCCCCGACCTGAAGGGCCAGTCCCAGGAGGAGGCCGAGGCGGCGCTCAACGACCTCAACCTCAACTCCACGGTCACCACCCAGGAGAGCACCCAGGCGGCGGGCACGGTCGTCTCGACGAACCCGACCGCCGGTACGGTGGTCGACCAGCGCAGCCGGGTGACCCTGGTCATCGCGATCGAGGCGACCCCGACGGACCTGGCGGTGCCGTCGGGCCTGACCGGGTCCTACGACGCGGTCGTGGCCCGGCTCCAGGACGCCGGGTTCACCGGGACGATGACCCGGCGCGACCTGCCGTCGGAGAGCGTCCCGGCTGGTCAGGTGATCTCGGTGACACCGGCTTCGGGGCAGCGGGTCCCGGTCGGTCAGACCTTCACCATCACCGTCTCCACGGGCAAGCAGGACCCGGGTGACGGACCAGGCTGAGCCCTGATCCACAGACCGGCGTCGGCTCCTGGTCGGCGCCGGTCAGGCCGGGACCAGCGGTCGCAGACCGGCCGCCCGGGTGACGGCCTGGTCGTCGCCGCACAGCGCGAGCCAGTTCGCCAGGATGCGGTGACCGCCCTGCGTCAGCACCGACTCGGGGTGGAACTGCACCCCGTGCAGCGGCAGGGTGCGGTGCGCCAGGCCCATGACGGTGCCGTGCGCCCAGGCGGTGACCCGCAGCGCGGCGGGCACCGAACCGGCCACCACGGCCAGCGAGTGGTACCGGGTGGCGGTGAACGGCGACGGCAGCCCGGCGAGCACCCCGGTACCGTCGTGGGTGATCGGGCTGGTCTTGCCGTGCATCAGCTCGGGGGCGTGCGTCACGCTGCCGCCGAACACCTCTCCGAGCACCTGGTGACCCAGGCAGACCCCGAGCAGCGGGACACCGGCGGCGGCGCAGGCGCGGACCACCTGCCCGCTCGCCCCGGCCTCGGACGGGGCACCCGGGCCGGGCGAGACCAGCACCCCGTCCGCCCGGCGGACTGCCGCCTCGACATCGCCCAGCGCGTCGTTGCGGACCACGTCCACGCTCGCGCCGAGCTGGCGCAGGTACCCGACGATCGTGTAGACGAACGAGTCGTAGTTGTCCACCACGAGGACGTCAATCGTCACCGGTCTGTCACTCCTGTTCAGTCTCCGACGGTAGTGTCGTTGAACGGCATCAGCGGCGAGACCGCCGGGAAGACCCACAGGAAGCACGCGGCGAGCAGCGCGGCGACCAGCACCAGGGCGATGATCACCCGCACCGGCACGGGGCCGGGCAGGTGCCGCCAGATCCAGCCGTACATCGTTACCGTCCTTCCGCGTCCAACAGCTCTTGCGGGGTACCCGACGACGTCGGTGCCCAGTAGTCCAGCTCACCGTGCACGATATAGCGCTGCCGCGCCGAGAACATCGGGTGGCAGGTGGTCAGGGTGATCAGCCGCTGCGTCGGGGCGGCACCGGGCTGGCCGGGCACCGGGGCGACCACCTCGGTCTGGGTCGGCGTCACGATCTGCGTCGAGGTGACCCGGTAGACGTACCACGTCTCCGGCGTCCAGACCACCAGCGCGTCGCCGGTCTGCAGCTCGGCGACCCGGTTGAACGGCTTGCCGTAGGTGGTGCGGTGCCCGGCGAGGGCGAAGTTCCCCACGTCCCCGGGCATGGCCGTGCCCTCGTAGTGGCCGATGCCGAGCGGGTCGAGCACCGTGGGCCGGTCGGTGCCCTGGCTGATCGGCCGGGGCGGTTCCCCGGCCCAGCGGGGCACCTGGATGACCGCGAACCTCTCCGCGTGGGCCGGTTCGGGCAGGACCGGCGGGTCGCCCTCGCCGGGCACCGCGGGGACCGGCGGCGGGACCGGGGCGTCGCCGTACAGCTCTTCGACGATCCGGGCCTGGGCGCGGTTGCCCTCGACGTCGGTCCACCACAGCTGCCAGACCAGGAAGGCCAGCAGCGCCAGCCCCAGGGTGATGAGCAGCTCGCCCAGCAGGCCGACCACCGCATAGGCCGTCTGGTCAGCGGTACGGCGGGGGTTGGCGTGCCGGGCCGGCGCTGTGACCATGTTCACGGCCTCCTCGGTGTCCAGCCAGGGGACGGTCGTGGCCCGTTCGGTGGTCACGGTACGTTCGGTGGTCACGGTCCCTCTCCGACGATACCCAGCACGTCCGTGCCAGGGGGAGCCTGCGCGTGGACCAGGCCGGTCGCGCCGGAGTAGGCGGGCAGCACCAGCGCGTCGTCGGTGCGGACCGACCAGCCGAGGCCGACCGCCTGGGCGTCGGTCTGGTAGGCACGCACCGCGGGCGAGTCGTCCAGGGCGGCCCGCAGCGCCGCGGGGTCGCCGATGCCTGCCACCGTGTACGGCGGGGAGTACACCCGGCCGCCGAGCCGCAGCACGTTGCCGACGCACTGCACCGAGGTGGTCGCGACGATCCGCTGGTCCTGCACGGCGACCGCCTCGGCCCCGCCCGCCCACAGCGCGTTGACGACGGCCTGGAGGTCCTGCTGGTGCACGACGAGCACGTCCGGGTCGAGGTCGTCACGGGCGGCCGTCGCGGGGGCGTCGTCGAGGGTGACGACCAGCCCCGGTCCGGTCACCGCGACCGAACCGGCCGCCACCTGCACCGCGGGGGACGCCGGGCCGGGCAGGTCGGCGACCGCGGCGGTGAGCGCGTCGACCTCGGACCGCAGCGCGTCGACCGCCGCGGCCTGCTGTTCGACCTGCTCGGCCTTGGTGACGACGAACTCGACCATGTCCTGCGGACGCCGACCGGCGGGCGCGTCGCTGGCGCTGACCACGAACAGCAGCCCCGCCAGGCAGGCCACGGCCCCTACCGCGGCCGAGCCGAGCGGGACCGGGACGCGCACGTTTCTCTCCTTGGTCTCTTCTGCAGGGTGGTTCCGGCACTACGCTAGGTCATCGGTGCCTGCACAACCCTGATCGGCACCCGGATGCCAGGAGACAGGAGCAGGCGAGCGTGCCCAAGTCGACACCCCGCAAGAAGCCCGCATACACCCCACCTCCGACCTCCAGCGCCCAGGCGCCCAGTCCCACGTGGTACAAGGCTCTCATGGTCACCCTCATGGTGGCTGGCCTGCTCTGGGTCGTCGTCACCTACCTGGGGGCACCGTCGTCGACCACCGGCTTCCCGATCCCCGGCATCGGCAACTGGAACATCGCCGTGGGCTTCGTGATGATGATGACCGGCTTCGTCATGACCACCCGCTGGCGGTAGTCCCCAGCGGTGGGCAACCCTGTGGACAGCTACACCAGTGTGATTCGCCCACGAGACCAGCGAAACCGTCCACCAGCCCAGACGTAGGCGCCTCACATGGGGCAGGACGACAGTAGGAACCTGTCCCCACTGTCCTGCCCTTTGGCGGTAGTCCCCAGCGGTGGGTAACCCTGTGGATAGCTACACCGGTGTGATTCGCCCACAGGGCCGGGCTCTCCGACCTCCGGCGCGCGGGAAAAGGGGCGCGGACCCGGGCCGGGGCGTGCCACAGTGGCGGGGTGGAGCTGTTCGAACGACTGGCTGACGAGCAGACGCGTCTGGCGCACGGGATCAGCCTGGTCAACCGGGTCGATACCGACGCCCTGGGGCTGGTCGCAGGGGTGGACACGGCGTACTGGACCGACTCCGAGGGGGTCGAGCAGGCGGTGTGCTGCGTGGTCGTCGTGGACGGCGCCACCCGTCAGGTGGTCCGTTCGGTGCGGGCGCAGGGACGTCCGACGGTGCCGTACCGGCCCGGTTTTCTGGGGTTCCGCGAGCTGCCGCTGGTCGAGGCGGCCGTGGCCCGGCTGGACGTCGCCCCGGACCTGTTCATGTTCGACGGGAACGGGTACCTGCACCCGCGGCGGATGGGGATCGCCACCCAGGCGTCGTTCGCCCTGGGCCGTCCGACGCTGGGGGTGGCCAAGACGTACCACCGGGTCGACGGGACCGACTACCAGGTGCCGGACGACCGCGTGGGGGCGTGGACCCCGATCGTCGCGGCCGGCCCGCCCGAGGTGCTGGGGGCGGTGCTGCGCACCCGCCAGGGCGTCAAACCTGTGTTCGTCTCGTGCGGCAACTGGATCGACCTGGACACCGCGGTCACGGTGACCCTAGGCCTGGTGGAACCGAGCAGCCGGCTCCCGGTCCCGGTGCGCCAGGCCGACCTGGCCACCCACCAGGCCCGCAGCCAGGCCCGAGCCTAGCTCTGGTGCGGGCTGGTCACAGCAGACCGACAGACTGGTAGATGCCGACCGCCACCAGGACCAGGGCCAGCGCCACCGCGAGGCTGGCAGCCAACGAGACCTCGCGGCGCCGGGCCCGGGGGGCGTAGGCGTAGGCGGCGCCGAGCGCTGCCCCGACCACCAGTCCGCCCAGGTGCGCCTGCCAGGCGATATGCGGGACGACGAACCCGAGCACCCCGTTGATGACGAGCACCCCGACGATGCCCTGGGCGCTGCGCCCGGTACGCCGCAGTACCACCAGCACCGCGCCGAACAGGCCGAACACCGCGCCAGAGGCGCCGACGACCTCGACGTACCACAGCGTGTGAGCGAGCACGGGGAGGGTAGGCAGGACAGGAGACGTCACCTTGGCCGCTACGAGCATCCCGACCGACCCACCGAGCGCCGACAGCAGGTAGAGGGTGACGAAGCGGGCCCGTCCGAGGCTGGCCTCCAGGAACGGACCGACCATCCACAGCGCGAGCATGTTGAACACGATGTGCAGCAGGAATTCCGTCGAGTGCAGGAAGGCCGCACTGAGGAAGCGCCAGGGTTCGTCGGCGCTGTCCCGCGGCACGAACTGCAGGTCGTGGGTGAAACCCGGCACTGCCATCTGGGCCACGAAGGCGACTACGCACAGACCGATGAGGGTCAGCGTCACCACCGGCCGGTCCGAGACCCGGCCCTCGCCGAAGGTCGCCCGCGGTGCCGCCGCCCGGGTCCCGACGTTCACGCAGTCCACGCACTGGATGCCGACGGGGGCCGGTCGCTGGCACTGCGGGCACACCGGCCGTCCGCAGCGCTGGCAGCGCACGTAGGACGCCCGGTCCCGGTGGCGCGGGCAGACGGGGACGGCGTCAGCCGGGACGGGCGCCCCGTCGGAGACACCGTCGGGACGGTCGGAGGGGGTTCCCCAGGGCTGGTCGGACACGCCGTGCCTCAGGTCACGGCTCGAGGCTGACCGACGCGACGACCACGTCGGTCAGCGGACGGTCCTGCGCCCCGGTGGGAGTGGTGGCGATAGCGTCCACGACGGCGCGGGAGGCGTCGTCGGCGACCTCGCCGAAGATCGTGTGCTTACCGTTCAGCCAGGGCGTCGCCCCGACGGTGACGAAGAACTGCGAGCCGTTGGTGCCGCGGGGCCGTCCGCTGGCGTCGGGGCGCTGGCCGGAGTTGGCCATGGCCAGCAGGTAGGGCCGGGTGAACGCCAGCTCGGGGTGGATCTCGTCGTCGAAGGTGTACCCGGGGCCGCCGCGGCCGGTGCCCAGCGGGTCGCCGCCCTGGATCATGAACCCGGCGATCACCCGGTGGAACAGCGTCCCGGCGTACAGCGAGTCGGTGCGCTCGGCCCCGGTGGCGGGGTCCTGCCAGGGCTTGGTCCCGGCGGCCAGCCCGGTGAAGTTGGCGACCGTGGTCGGGGCGTGGTTCGGGAACAGCTCGACGCGGACATCGCCGACGGACGTGTGGAGAGTTGCGAACATGCCGCCAGTCTTGCACACCCGATCGAGGCGAGAAGAGGAGGGAGCCCGCTCGCCCAGCCGAGCCGATCGAGGGTGGGTCCACGGCACGAGAGGCTCCGCGCAGCAGCTGTGCGGAGGAGCGCCGGGGAGTGACGAACGCAGCGAGGAGGCCGACCGCGGCCCAGCGTCAGTGCGGCGGTGTTCGCTTCCGGCGGACCCGCCAAAGGGGCAAGATGCCTGCAACGAGCCTGGAAGGATGGCAGAGTTGAGGTTACGGACTCACGCGACCTGGGAGTGGACATGGGAATCGGCCCGCTGGCGAAGAAGCTCGACGTCGATCGCGACCAGCTCAAGGAGCTGGCGGCCGGTGCCCGGGTGGCGGCCACCAGGACCCAGGGGGCCGCGGTCAACGCCTACGAGTGGACCACCCCACGCGTCGAGGCGTTCGTGGAGTGGCTGACCCCGCGCCTGGAGCACCTGTACACCGAGGGCCTCAAGGCCGCGGCGCCGCAGGTCGAGAAGGCCGCCGGGAAGGCCGCCCCGGTGGTGGACACGGCGCACGAGAAGATCGTCGACGAGCTGCTGCCCAAGCTGGTCGCGGCCGTCCACGCCGCCGCGGACAAGGCCCAGGCCGCCGAGGACGAAGCCGCCCGGCTGGCCGCCCAGGCGGCGCAGCGCAAGTCGCACACCGCGCGCAAGGTGTTCCTGGCCGCCGCGCTGACCGCCGGTGGCATCGCCGCCGCCGCGGCCTGGGCACGCTCGCGCACCACGGTCGACCCGTGGGCCGAGCCCTGGGAACCGACCGAGGCCCCGGCCAGGACCGGTCTGGAGGACAAGGTGGGCGAGGCGGCGGACGCCGTCGGCGAGGCGGCGGGCAGCGCGGTGGCCAAGAGCCGCGAGGCGACCCGCAAGGCCGGGGAGAAGCTGGCCGAGGCCCGTGAAGAGGTCTCCGAGAAGATCGCCGAGGCCCGCGAGGAGATCTCCGAGAAGATCGAGGAGATCTCCGACAAGGCCAAGGACGCGACGAAGAAGGTGACCCGCCGGGCCAAGACCGACCCGGACGCCGAGACGGACCAGGACGCAGCCGCCTCCGGCCCCGCGAAGCCTGCCGGTCCGACCGCGAAGCCCACGTCCGAGCCTGATCTGGGCGCCTGACACCAACTTTTTCCTGCCGCCCCGACCACCAGCCACGCGGTGCTGACCGCGACCGCACGTATCGCCCTCGCCCTCCTTCTCAGTGCGTCCCCCGACAGGCCGATGGGCCAAGGAGACACCAAGCAGGTGTCGACAGACGAAGGACAGCGGTCCGAGGAGCAGCATGCCGGGGACGACCTGGGCACTGGTCGGGGCAGGAGCTGTCACCGTCGTCATCACCGGCGTCCAGGCGGCCCGGCAGCGGCGACGACGACGCGACGCGCCCTGGGCGTCGCGCGCCCTGCACGGGGGTGTGGCCCTGTGGGGTGTGGCCCTGTGGACGCTCCTGGCCGTCGTCGTCCAGGTCACCGGATGGTGGTGGGGCGCGCCGCTGGTCCTGCTCCCGGCCACCCTGATCGCGGGCGTCGTGGCCGCGACCGCGCTGCTCCAGGCCGGGCTGTCCGGCTGGGTACGCCCGACGACGGCCCTGGTCTTCGCCGTGGTGCCCGGTGTCACGGCCCTGGTCGGGCTGCTGCCCGGCGCTCATTCCTGGGTGGTCGACGACGACGCGACCTGGTACGCCGGAGGGCTGCTGCAGGTCACCGTGGTCTGGCTGCTGACGGCGGTCGCCTGCGCGGCGCTGCTGGAGATCGGTGCCGCCGCGCTGGCGGTCGGACCGCTGCGCACCGATATCGTCCGGCACGGGATCGCCACGCTCGTGGCGCTGACCGTGGCGACGTCCCTGCTGCTGCCGGACCGACGGTCCTGGTTCGGCTGGGTGCCGATCGCCCTGTTCGCGCTGTCGGTGCCCCTGGCCCGCTGGGTCGGCCCCGAACGGCCGCCGCTGCCCGCGGCCACCCCGTCGGTGCTGGACATCGTGTCCGACGCCCTGGCCGTCATCGGCCTGGACGGCACCGTCATCTACCTCAACCGGACGGGTGCCCGGCTGCTCTCCGCCGATGACCCGTCCACGCTGGACCCGGTGCTGATCCCGGTGCTGGCCGGGGACGGCGAGCGCACCCTCACCCTGGGGGGTGCGGTGCTGCGGGTGCGCACCACGACGGTGTACGAGAACGGCATCGCCGTGGCCCGGATCCTGTCCGCCCGGGACATCACCGAGCTGGACCGGCTGCGGTCCGAGCTGGTCGAGCAGGCCGCCCGGGACGCCCTGACCGGGCTGCTCAACCGGCGCAACCTGAACCGTCACCTCGGGGCGCTGGTCGCCGACGCCCACCGCACCGGACGGCCGCTGAGCATCGCCATGATCGACCTGGACCACCTCAAAGAGCTCAACGACCGGTTCGGCCACTCCATCGGCGACCGGGGGATCGTCGGCGTGGCCCAGGTGCTGTCCGAGTCGGCCGACGACGACCTGGTGGTCCGGGTCGGCGGCGACGAGTTCCTCGTCGCGCTGGTCGGTACCGACGCCGACGCCGCCGAGCTGCGCGGCCAGCTGTGGCGGATCGGCGTCGGACGGCTGTGCCTCGGACCGGACGTGCCCCGCATGACGCTGAGCATCGGTATCGCCCAGCTCGAGCCGCAGATGGACGCCGATACGTTCGTCACCGCCGCGGACGGCGCCCTGTACGCGGCCAAGACTGCCGGGCGCAACCGGGTCCGGGTGCGGACGGCACGGACCGGACCGGTGCAGACGGGGGCCGAGCGATGAACGTCCTGCGCATCCTGTTCGGGTTGCTCGCCATCGGTGCGGGGAGCACGACGCTGGCGCTCCTGTGCCTGGCCTACGCCCGGCTGCCCAGGGTGCTGGCCGTCCCGGTGGCGACCGCCGTCGGCTCCGGTGCGACCTGGGCGCTGGCCTCGGGGGTCGCCGCTTTCGTCGGCCCCGGCCCGGTCGCGCTGGTGGCCGTGGTCCAGCTGGCCGGCGCGGGGACCTTCGTCGCGGCAGTGGTGTGGCTGACGCTGCTGGTCACCTACCGCTCCTACCTGCTGAGCCGGTCGCTGGTTCTCCTGTGCTCGGCGCCGCCTGCGGCGACGGCGCTGCTGCTGGCCGTCCCCGCGACGCGCTGGCTGGTGCTGGAGGCCGATGGGTCCCGCGCGGTCTGGGGGCCGGTGCTGTGGACGCATGCGATCGCGTCGTCGATGGTCATGGTGGCGGTCGTGGTGACCCTGCTCAGCGTCGCCGCCTCGACGGTCCCGGGCCAGCGACCGCTGGTGCTGCGGGCGCTCGCCCTGATGGCGCCCGCGGCCGTCTCCTGGACCTTCTTCCTCGCCTGCGGTCGGCCGCAGGCCCTGGCCACCCTGACCGCCGCGCTGCTCGGCCTGGCCCTAGGCACCTGGCCGGTGGTGACGCTGCGCCGACCCGGGCTGGTCCAGCTGCCGATCACCGTGTCCCGCCTGCTCGCCGAGGTCGAGGACGGTGTGGTCGTGCTGGACGAGTCCGGCCGGATCCTGGTGTCCAACGCCGCGGCCCGGGCCATGCTGTCCCCCACGATGAGCACCTGGACGACGTTCGCCGACGCCCGGCTCGGTTCCGTGCCCGAACCCGGCACCGCCCGGCAGGTGCGCACCGCCACCGGCCGGGTGGTCGAGCTGCTGGCCGACCGGCTGGACCAGCCCGGACGAGCCCCGACGGTCGTGGTGGCCGCCCGGGACATCACCGAGCTGGCCACGGTCCGCGAGCACCTGCAGGACGTGGCCTCCCGGGACGCCATGACCGGGGTGCGCAACCGCCGCTACCTGGAGTCCCGCCTGCCCGCGCTGGTCGAGCAGGCCCGGGGCCGCTTCCCGCTGTCGGTCGTGATGCTCGACGTCGACCGCTTCAAGCACGTCAACGACGCCCACGGGCACGCTGTGGGCGACCGAGTGATCGTCGGGATCGCCGAAGAGGCCAACGCCTGCCTGCCCGCCGGGGCCGAGCTGGTCCGGATGGGCGGTGACGAGTTCGCCGCCGTGCTGCCCGGGATGGACCTCGACGCCGCCCGCCGCGCCGCCGCCCGCACCGCGGCCCGCTGCGCCCAGCTGCAGTTCGCCACCCGCGCGGCCTCGCTGTCGGTCACGGTCAGCGTCGGCGTCCACCAGCTCGAGCCGTGGATGAGCGCCGAAGAGCTGCTCAGCGCCGCCGACGAAGCCCTGTACGCCGTGAAGCACGCCCGGCGCGAGGCTGTGCCCCACCCGTCGCCACCACCGCCAACGTCGGCCCCGTCACCGGTCGTACCACCTGACCCGATGTCCCGCCGCGGACCTGGTCGCCATCGGTGACGGTCGCACGTCATCTCATCCTTACTGTTGCGCGGCTGTCCTGGCACCATCGCGGGACACGAGGTCCACGCCGATGCCGACTTCGTCGTCCTCCTGGTGAGTTGCCCAACTCGCAGGCGTTGAGTTGCCCAACTCACAGGCGTTGAGTTGCCCAGTACATAGGCGTTGAGTTGCCCAGTACGCGACGTTGACCTGCTAGGATGGAGTCATGTCGTACCAGCGTCGAGTCGTCGACCAAACCCTTGACGAACTGTTCCCGCACCTGGCAGCCATCGCCCTGGAAGGCGCCAAAGGTGTCGGCAAGACTGCGACCGGAACTCAGCGCGCGACGACCGTCCTCGACCTGAGCCGCGACCTGCCGCGGGAGACCGTCGCGGCCGATGTCGAGCGCGTAGTCGACGAGCCGCCTCCAGTACTGGTCGACGAGTGGCAGCTCGTGCCGTCCGTGTGGGACGCGGTCAAGCGGGCCGTCGATGCCGACGCGACAGGCGGCAGGTTCCTGCTCGCTGGGTCAGCCGGTGTGGCACCGGGGGTCCGGACTCACTCGGGCGCGGGGCGGATCGTGAGCCTGAAGATGCGCCCGCTGTCGGTCTACGAGCGGGGGCTGTGCGAGCCGACCGTCTCGTTACGCGAGCTGCTGGCTGGCACCGCGGAGAAGATCCAGGGACGGTCACCGGTCACCCTGGCTGGGTATACCGACGAGATCCTCGCCTCGGGGTTCCCCGGCATCCGAGACCTGCCCGAGCACGCACGCCAGGCCCAGCTCGACAGCTACGTCGCACGTATCGTCACCCGTGAGCTGGCAGACAGCGGCGTGACCGTACGCAGACCCCGGGCACTGCGGGCGTGGTTGGCCGCGTACGCCGCCGCGACCGCGACCGACGCGTCGTACTCCAGGGTTCTGGACGCAGCGACCGCTGGCGAGGACGAGAAAGCGTCGCGAAACACCGTCGACTCCTACCGAGAGCACCTGACTCGCCTGTTCGTCCTCGACCCGGTCGAAGCCTGGGTCCCGGTGTTCAGCCCGCTCAAACGTCTGACGAAGACGCCCAAGCACCACCTCGTCGACCCTGCTCTGGCTGCTCGCCTGGTCAGGGTGGGCAAGACGGGCCTGCTGCGCGGAGACGGCACCCGCATCGCCAGGGCGACCGGCACCTGGCTCGGTGCACTGTTCGAGTCGCTGGTCACCCAGAGCGTGCGCGTCTACGCCGACGCCGCCGACGCTGAGACCGGACACCTTCGCACGACGGAGAGCGACCGTGAGATCGACCTGGTCGTCGAGGGCGACGACCAGCAGGTCGTAGCCATCGAGGTCAAGCTCGCCGGGACCGTCTCGGGCCACGCCGTACGCCACCTCCACTGGCTCGGTGACCAGCTCGGTGACCGTCTGGTCGACAAAGTCGTCATCACCACCGGAGAACAGGCCTACCGCCGACCCGACGGCGTCGCCATCGTCCCCCTCGCCCTCCTCGGACCCTGATCCATCACAGCGGCAGATCGGTGATCTGAGCAGCGGCAGATCGATGATCTAACCTGCGGCAGATCAGTGATGTGGGCTGCGGCAGATCTGCGGTCTAGCCATGCTGACCAGCGTAGGCCGCGACGTTGGTCCGTCATTCTTCCCCCGTCTTTACCAGCCAGTCTCTCATCCTGGCAGCCGCTGCTGCTGGGAGGGTGGTGAGGACCCGCTCCAGCCGAAGGTGGTCTGCCCTGTCGACGAGCGCCTTCGCCGCGGTCTCTGCCTCGTGGGGCATGTCACCCAGCCTGGGTCGCAGTACGAGGTCGACCAGGGTCTGCTCGATCCGTGCGACGAGCATGGTGCCCAGGCTGACCTGCACCGGCATCGCGTCGATCGTGCCAGTGCGGCGCACGGTGAACACGACCTTGCCCCCGGTGTCCAACGTGACCGGACGGTGCTGCTCGGGAACGGCGACCACTGTGACACCGACGGCCCGTGGAATCGCGTGCCAGTGCCTGGCGGCACCCAGGCCGACCAGGACCGGGACCCGGTCGCCGTACGCCGCGGTGGCGTATGCCATCGCCGCCTCTTCGAACAGGGGTTTCCACGCTTCGTCGGGAGCCACGGTGTCCGGCTTGGCCACATAGGTCCCGTGGGCGATCCGGACCACCAGCCCGTTGGCCCGCAGCCGGACCAGCTCCTTCTCCGGGTTGGCATACACGTCGCGCAGCATCACCGGCCGCACGGTGCGCATCGGTGCCTGCGCGACCTGGACCGGCAGCCTGCGCACCCTGACGACACTTTCCATATGCACAACACTACCATTTAGGGAGTGCTGCGCATCTGCCACCTTGCTTGGGGGATGATCGGCGGTCAGGGCAGCGTGGCGCTGGCCCAGCGGACCGTCGCCGGTCGCGCCCAGCTGCAGTTCGCCACCCGCGCGGCCCCGCTGTCGGTCACGGTGAGCGTCGGCGTCCACCAGCTCGAGCCGTGGATGAGCGCCGAAGAGTCGGGGCCTCCGATATGCCGGGTGGCGCCGACCGCCGGGGTCAGTGGGTGGGGTCGCGGTAGGGCAGGCCGCGGGGGTGGGTGGCCTCCAGGGACAGCTCGGGAGCCGGGGGACGGCCGCGGACCTCGGGGGCGGCGCTGCGGCGGACGCCGCGGCGGGACGGTTCGGCGGCGAAGGGGGTGCCGGCCAGGGCGAGCATATCGCCGACGGCTGACGACGTATCGGCGATGATGCGGACGTCGCCGGGGCCGTCCGGGCCGAGCAGGGACTCGATCGCGGCGATCCCGGTGCCGGAGAGGCTGGTGGCCTCGCGCAGGTCGACGTCGACCGGGACCAGGCCGTTGCGGGCCACCCGGCGGACCTCGGCCTCCAGCTGGGCGGCGCGGTGCCGGGCCGCCAGCGGGCCGACGGCCTTCACGGTGACCCGGTCGGACGTCACGATGGTCAGCCGGGTACCGGTGCCCGGGTCGTCGGTGGGGCTGGACTCGCCGGACAGCAGACGCAGGGGCCGACGGGCCGGGGACTCCACCGTGGCCAGGGTGCCGTCGTCGCGGGCCTCGATCTCGACGCGCAGGCCCAGGGCGGCGCTCATCGACAGGCCCCGGCCGCGGTCGCCGGGGTGGCGGGTGGGTTCGCGCCAGCGGCCGTCGTCGGCGACGGTGGCCAGCACCGAGGCGTCCTCGGTCAGCTCGGCGTGGACCCGGACCGGGCCGGGCCGGCGGCCGGCATAGGCATGCTCGACAGCGTTGGCGACCAGCTCGGAGACGCCCAGCAGCACCCGGCGACGGTCGTCGGAGGCCAGGCCGATGTCCTCGGCCCAGTCGTCCACCGCGGCCCGGACCCCGGCCAGGCGTTCGGCGTCGGCGTGGAACTCCAGGTCCAGCGGGGTGGGGGCGGCGCGGAACTGCACCCCGAGCAGGACGGAGTCGTCCGCGGGGCTGCCCAGCTCGGCCGGGAGCTCCTCGCACAGCCGCACCACGGGCGAACCGGACTGGTCGGCGCCCAGGGCGCCCGCGGCCGAGCGCACCCGCTCCAGAGCCCGGGCGGGGCGTTCGTCCATCCCGCGCAGCATCCCGTCGGTGAACATCAGCACCAGGTCGTCGGTGCTCAGCCGGGTCGAGGCCGAGCGGTCCCGGGTGCGGGTGCCCAGCGGACCGTCGCCGGTGGCAGGCAGCAGCCGCGCCCCGGTGCGGCCGATGACGACCGGGGCCGGGTGACCGCGGGTGGCATAGGCCAGCACCCCGGTCGACAGGTCGAGGGAGGCCACGCACAGCGTCGTCGCGAAGGCCGCGTGGTGACGCGCGGCCAGCGCCTCCACGGTCCGCAGCGACTCCAGCAGGGAACCGCCCTCGTGCAGCCGGGCCGACAGCACCGCCCGGATCTGGCCCATCGTGGCCACGGACTCCAGACCGCCGCCGATGACCTCGCCGACGCTGAGCACCAGGCGGCCGTCCGGCAGGCACGCCGCGTCGAACCAGTCCCCGCCGACGTTCGCCGGGTCGGCCGCGGGCAGGTAGGCCGCGGCCAGGTCGGCGCGGGGCAGCAGCGGCACCGTGGTCGGCAGCAGGGCCTGCTGCAGGCGCAGGACGTCCTCGGGCAGGCGGTGGCGGGCCCGCCGCGGGCGCGCCGGAGGTGGGCCAGGTTCGGACATGGCGCGCACCTCCCCGGGTCGGTCGTCGTCGTGTCCCTGTGCAAGCTGTCCGGGTTGACGGTATCGAGCCTCAGCGTAATGCGCGACGTGTACGGGGGCAGAAGAATCGGCGTCATAGATGTTGTGATCAGATATGGCCTGCTGTCGGACGCCGACGCGCACGTCGCCCGGCTCGAGCAACGGCGCTATCACCCGGACGGGGACGGCGCCTGGTGAGCCACAGCTCACCTCGTCTGCGGGCTGGGCGGTCACTCGATCTGGTCCTTCCAGTCCACGACGCGCAGCGGCACCACCAGCACCGGCCGGTGCTGGTGGTGGCTGAGGTGCGTGGCCAGGGACCGCGCCCCGGCACCGCTGCTGACGGCGACCAGCCGTCGCAGCCCGGCGCGCAGGCCCGGCGTCCCGGTGCCCACGACGAAGACCGCCGCGTCCACCGCCCGGGCCAGGTGGGTCAGCGCCCGGTCGGGCCGCCCGGCCAGGTAGCGGAAGTGCCACGGCACCCCTGACGGGTCGACCAGGCCGTGCAGGTAGGCCTCCAGGTCGGCGGCGCGCTGCCGCCAGTCGTTGGCCACGTCCGGGTCGATATCGGCGTGCTGCACCGTGCCGTCGGGGTGCTCAGCGATGGTGTACCGCAGCGGGTCGACATAGGCGAAGTACAGCGCCGCCCCGGTCGCCTGGGCCCACGCGACCGCGGTGAGCGGTACCAGGTCTGACAGCCCCGGTACCAGCCCGACCACCCCCGGGTGCCCGGCGAACGGGACGAGCCGGGACGGGTCCGGCTGCGGAGGTCTGTTCATATGGTGCTCCCAGAACAAGATGTGCGTCGGCTACGGTGCTGGGCGGGATGTGGGGCGAGGCGGAGGAGGAGGTCGCACTGGAGGTGCGGCCGAACGACGACAACGCGGCCCCGAGGGCCCACGCCGCGAGAGGCTCCGGGCGTCGGCTTGTCCGACGTCTGGAGTAGCGGTGGGGACCGTCCGGTGCCGCAGACGGCGTGCATCTTGTTCTGGGAGCACCATAGGCACGATTTTCTACCACCCGTCCGGGTGCCGACCAGCCGTCAGACCGGGTGACTCCTGGCCCGCACCGGCGGCCCGCCGCGCGCTACCTCCCCCGACCGGGCGTACCCGACCAGGCTCGTCTTGCCGAGAACCAGCACAGGGGTTGTGATGGAGGCATGGCCAATATCACTTTCGACGGTATCACCGTCCGGACCACTGGCGACCTGCCCGCCGTCGGGACGCCTCTGCCCGCCTTCACGCTGACCGACGCCAACCTCAAGGACGTCACCTCCACCAGCCTGGTCGGTCGGCGGATCGTGCTCAACATCTTCCCCAGCATCGACACCAGCGTGTGCGCCGCCTCGGTGCGCCGGTTCAACGAGCTGGCCGCCTCGCTGCCCGACACCACGGTCGTCGCGGTATCGCAGGACCTGCCGTTCGCGCTGGGCCGGTTCTGCGCCGCCGAGAGCATCGACAACGTCGTGACCACATCGGCGTTCCGCTCGTCCTTCGGCGACGACTACGGCCTCACCATGATCGACGGACCGCTGCAGGGCCTGCTGGCCCGGGCTGTCATCGTCGCCGACACCCACGGCACGGTGCGCCACGTCCAGCTGGTCGCGTCCATCGGCTCCGAGCCCAACTACAACGCCGCGGGTGCCGCCGTCCTGAGCACCTGAACGCCTGCGCTGCGCCTCAGCCAGGTGTCCGGACGTCGAGACGGCTGATGTGGGCGAAATCGTCGGGGTTGAGAGTGAAGAGCGGGATGTGGTGGGCGATAGCGGTCGAGGCGATCATGGCGTCGTACGAACGGGCGGTGGTCTTGCGTCTGGCGGCCCGCAGGTCGGCTGACACCTGACCGAAGGCCCGGGCGCACTCGGCGTCGAACGGCACCGGGGCGAAGTCTTGCTCGGTCTGCTGGAGCCGAGCCTGCCGGACAGCCCTCTCTCGTGGATCGTCGGTGACCAGCGGCCCGGCGGAGAGCTCGGCCAGCGTGACCGCCGATACGACGCAGACAGCGGGCAGGGTGGCCGGATCCATCTCACCGAGCGCGACCACCACCGACGTGTCGAGCAGCCCGCGGGGCGGGCGTGTCACAGGCCCGGTTCCAGGACGGCGTCGAGATCGTCCCGCAGGTGGTCCAGGCGCATCGGCGGCAGCTTCTGCCACCGGGCCACCAGCTCGTCGGGGGCGGGCGGTGGCGTCGGCAGCGGTACGAGCAGGGCGACGGGCCTGCCGGAGGAAGTCACGGTCAGCGACTCACCCCGCTGCACACGCGCCAGGACGTCACCACCGCGGTTTCGAAGGTCTCGCACACTCACGCTGGCCATTCTATGAATGTATCACGCGTGAGACAGAGCGGGGTTGTGGAAAACCGCGAGCCGGTCCTGGCCGCCGAACGGCGCCAGCACCGGGACAGCGGGTGGTCAGTCACCGCAGGACAGCAGGAACCGTCCCCACTGTCCTGCGCCGCTCATAGCGTCGCGGCTGGGACCAGCAGGTCTGGTGCGAGCAGCGCGGTGCCGGCGGCGGTGGCCAGGGCCAGACGGCCGTCGGGGGCGAAAGCGATGTCGTGGACGCGGACCAGGACGGGTACCGGGTCGCCGACCCGACGACCGGTGGCCGGGTCCCACAGCCGCACGGTGCGGTCGTCGGCGGCGGTGGCCAGCACGGTCGTCCCGGCGACGGTGCCGAAGGCCACGGACTGGACCGTGCCGCCGTGGCCGGTCAGCACGCCGACCAGCTCGCCGGTGGCCGGGTCCCACAGCCGGGCGGTGGCGTCGTCGGCACCGGTGGCCAGCACCGGGGCACCGTCGACCGTGCCGAACGCCACCGACTCGACCGGGCCGTCGTGGCTGGTCAGCTGGGCGAGGGGGCGACCGGCCGGGTCCCACAGTCGGGCCGTGCCGTCGAAGCTGCCGGTGGCCAGCAGCGTCTGGTCGCCGACCTGCCCGAACGCCACGGTGCGGACCCAGCCCTGGTGACCGGTCCAGGGTTCGCCGACCGGTTCGCCGGTAGCCGGGGCCCACAGGCGCACAGTGCGGTCCGGACCGCCGGTGGCCAGCAGGGCCATCCCCGCCACCCGGCCGAACGCCAGGGCGAGCACCGGCGCGACCATCGGCCTGCCGACCGGTTCGCCGCTGGCGGGGTCCCACAGGCGGGCCGTGCCGTCGTCGCTGGCGGTGGCCAGCAGCGTCCGGCCGCCCGCCTGCCCGAACGCCGCCGCCACCACGGGACCGTCGTGCCCGCGCAGCCGGTCGCCGACCGGTCGACCGGTCGCCGGGTCCCACAGCCGGACGGTGCGGTCGGCACCACCAGAGGCCCCCACGACCGGGCCGATCCCGTCGAGCGCCTGCGCGCCGGACAGCGTGCCGAACGCCACGGTGTGCACCACGGTGTCGGGGCTCGGTTCGCAGTCCGCGTCCGGCTGGGGCAGCCCCTGGGCCGGGGTGGTTTCCGGCGAGCCGTGCGGCGGGGTGCGGTCGGCCACCCGCACCCGCGAAGGCAGAGGCAACGCGCCCGCGTCAGCCTGGGTGCCGCGCGGCGGCGTGGGGTCGTCGGCCCAGGGGGCGCCGCGCGGCGGGGTGGGCGTATCGGGCAGCGTCGCGGGCAGGCCGTGCGGTCGGGTCGTCGCGATCTCGGGCTCGCCGATACCGCTGATACCGTCGAGCAGCCGCCCGATCAGGTCCTCGACCGGCGCGTCAGAGCTGGCCAGCTCGATCTCGGCCTGCCGCCAGATCTCGTCGAAGGTCGGCGGTGCGGTGGTAGGCCCGCTCTGGAGGCCCTCAGCCGGACCGGTGGTGCGACCCGGGACCGGCTGGTCCGGGGTCGACCTGGTCGGCTCGCGGGCCGGGTCCCACAGGCGCAGGGTGCAGTCGTCGCTGCCGGTGGCCAGCACCGTCCGCCTGTCCACCTGCCCGAAGGTCAGGGCCTGCACCGCCCGGCCGTGGCCGCGCAGCGGCGCGCCGACCGGGGCCAGCGGGACGGCCGAGGACCACACCCGCGGCTCGGTGCTCAGGTCGGCGGCGTCCCACAGCCGCACCGTCCGGTCCGAACCGCCGGTCGCCAGCAGGGTCCGCCCGGCCACCTGGCCGAACGCGATCGCCTCGACCAGACCGGCGTGGGCGGCCCGGCCCACCAGGTTGCCGTTGGACGGGTTCCACACCTGGACCGTGCCGTCGTCGCTGCTGGTCGCCAGCGGGGACGACCCGGACGCCCCGACCGGTCCGAACGCCACCGCCAGGACCCGGCTGCCGTGCCGCAGCGGCCGGTCCACCCGCTGGCTGGTCACCGGGTCCCACAGCCGGGCGGTGCCGTCGGCGCAGCCGGTGGCCAGCAGGGTCTGGTGCTCGACGGTGCCGAACGCCACCGCCCGGACCGCCCCGCGGTGCGGCAGCGGCTGGTGCCAGGTCCGCAGAGACGCGTCGAGCGCCAGGTCCCACAGCTGGGCGGTCTGGTCCGCCGATCCGGTGGCCAGCACGGGGCGGCCCGCGACCCGGCCGAACGTCACCGCCCAGACGGCGCCCGCGTGCCCGGAGAGCACGCCGAGCTCGGCCCCGGTCACCGGGTCCCAGATCCGGGCCGTGCCGTCGGCGCTGCCGGTGGCCAGCAGGGTCCGCCCGCCGACCTGCCCGAAGGCCACGGCCAGCACGGGGCCGTCGTGCCCGCGCAGCGGCTCGCCGACCGCCTGGCCGGTGGCCGGGTCCCAGCAGCGCACCTCGTGACCGCTGGCCCCGGCCAGCAGGGTCCGCCCGCCCACCGGCCCGAACGCCAGCGCGGCGACCGGTCCGGCGGTGTCCGTCAGGACGTTGCGCGGCGCGGTCCAGGTGCGCCACCCCAGCGGGCTGCCTGGTGCGTCGGCCTCGGGGGTCCGTAGTAGCGCGAAACGTAGTGCCTGACGACGCCGGGCCAGCGTCGGGATCTGGTCCAGGTGCGGTTCGACGGCCGCCCAGGCGGCCAGCGCCCGGGTGGTCGGACCGTCAGGCAGCGGCAGGCGCAGGCTGCGCCGCAGGTCGTGGCTGGTCTCCCAGGGCAGGAAGCCGACCGGGACGATCTCGTCGGTCAGCACCCCGCCCGCGGCGGCGTGGGCCACCAGGTGACGGCGCAGGTACGGGTCCGGGGTGCCGTCGGCGCGGGCCAGCGCGCCCAGCCGCCGGGCGATCCGGGCCTCGACCGTCTCTTCCGGTTCGGCCACCAGGCCGTCGACCAGCGCGTCGGGGTGGGTGCGCAGCAGGTCGGTGACGGTGGCGTGGGCCGGGCGGAACACCCGCTGACCGTCCTCGGAGGCGGTCGTGGTGAAAACGGCCAGCGGACCGCGCAGCAGCTCGCGCAGCACGTCGTTGCCCAGATCGTCGTCGGCGACGGCGGAGGCGATCGTCGGCCACACTGCCCCCCACGGCGTGCCCGCACCCCGGGCGAAGGCCAGGGCGCGCAGCGCCGCCAGGTACGTCGCGGCGGGCCGCCCGGTGGTCTTGGCCTGCTCGTCCAGGGCGCGGCGCAGAGCCTGGGGCAGGACGCCGCCGACCAGGTCGATACCGGCATCGATACCGTCCAGGCCGAGATCGGCCACCCGTGCCGTCGTGGCGGCGGCCGACAGCGACTCCGCGACGATCCGGGCGTCCAGGAAGCTGGGCTGGTCGGCGTGCGCCAGCCGGTCGGCGACCACGGCAGCCTCGTCGGGCCGGTCCCGGTACGGCGACCCCGGACGGGCCAGCAGCCGCAGGCAGCAGGCCCGGACCTCGTCGGCCGCGTCGTCGTCGGTCCGGACCGTCCGGTGCGTGGCGGCACCTTGGGCCAGAGCCTCGACCAGCCCGAGCAGGTCGGTATCGTCCAGCCGGTCGTGGCGCAGGCCGACGACGGCCCGGGCAGCGGGACGACCGTCGGGGTGCCGGGTGCGCACCAGGGCAGCGATGACGTCGTGGACCAGCGCCTGCGGCTGGACGGACTCGTCCACCGAGTCCACGACGACGCACACCGGCGCCCCGTCCAGCCGTTGCGCGCTCACGGTCCGCAGCCCCTGGGCGAGGCGTTCGTGCACCGACTCGAGTTCAGCGTCGCTGCCGCCGGACGGGGCGACGCCGAGCGCCGTGAGGATCAGCCCCGCCACCCGTTCGGCGGTCCGGCCCCGGGCGTCGACCGCGACGTGCACCGACCCGGCCGGGGGCACCAGCGGGGCGGGCACCGCCTGCGCCAGTGCCGCGTACCGGGTGCTGAACCCCGGGTCGGCCAAGGTCACGGCCTGGCCGAGCAGCGTCGACTTACCGGTGCCGCGTGCGCCGGTGACGATGAGCAGCGGCTCGGTGCAGGCCCCGGCTAACCACTGCACGACCGGCGTCATCACCGGCGCCCGGGCGGTGAGGTCCCAGGCCGGGTCGCCCGCGGGGGCACCGGTGGCCTGGCTCAGCCGGTAGTCCGGGCGCGGCAGGAACAGCTGCTGCGGGTCGATCACCGGCCGGTCCAGCCCGGTGCCCTTGCCGGTGACGACGAACGACCCGCAGGCGACGATCGGCAGACCGTTCCCGCCGTTCCCGCCGACCGGCTGGTGGCCGGGACGGACCGACGGCGGGGCGACGGTCTGGCGGCTGGCCGACCAGTACTCGCCGATCGTCCGGGCGCTCATCGTCAGGTCCCGGGTGGCCGGGTCGACGACCGGGGCGGACGCGTCGTACACCGGGTTGGGCAGCGCCGAGCAGGGGTCGCCCCACTCCGCGGCGAACGCCTGCACGTGGGGGCGGACCAGCCCAGGCCGCCCGGCGCGGGCCAGCTCGCCGGGGGCGGCCTCCAGGGCGGCGCGCAGCCGGGCCGGGGTGAGGTACCGCTCGTCGGCCAGCGGCGTGTACGGCTCGACGTGCCCGTCGTCCAGGCTGACCAGGCGCAGCGCCTCGGCCAGCAGGTCGGTGAGTGCTTCGAAGCGCGGGGCGGCCCGCCGGTCCGTGGCCAGGCCCGGCACCACCAGCACCATGCGCGGCGGGGTACGGCCGGGCTGGCGCACCCGGTCGCCGTACAGGTTGGCGGCCCGCTGGGCGAAGCGGTAGGCGTAGCAGGAGTCGAGCACCACCAGGGCGTCGTCGGCGTCAGAGTCCCAGATCGCCTCCAGCAGCGTCGCCGGGTCGTAGCTGCCGCCGTCGATGCGCAGCCGGTACTCCGTGCTCACCGCTCCTTCGTCGCCGTGCCCGGTGAGGTACACCGCGACGGTCGCCCCGGCGCGCACCTGCGTCAGCCGGTCGGCCAGCGCGGACAGGGCCTGGCGGGTGGTCGCCCCGGGCTCGGCCACGGGCGTCAGGACCTCGGTCTGCGACGGCGCGGACCACCACCGGCGCACGACGTCCACCTGGGCCTGCAGGCGACGGTCGTCGGCCGGGTCGGGCTGGCGCGGCGCGACGAAAGCGACGTACCGACGGTGACCCACGCCGTCCACACTATCGGGCGGCGGCCGCTCCCGGCGCCGGATCGACGGGCGAGGTTCTTCCGGAGCCACCCCGCCCGTGGCCCGCGGACGGGCTCGTCCCCCGACCAGCCCAGTCCGACGGCCGACGGCTGCCCGGCCAGCAGCCAGCCGAGGCGACGGAAGCCTGCCCGGCGCCAGCCCGGCAGGACGCACCGGCTCACCTCTGCGACCAGGGAACCTCCAAGTCTGACCCGTTCTGCTTGGAAGTTCGCCCGGAACTTCCAAGTCTGCTTGCACCGTCGCCCCGAACTTCCAACAAATCGAGACAAAACTTGGAGGTTCCCAGGTCAGCGACAGGCACTGGTACGCCCCACGCGTCCTGGCCGTCATGGAAGCCCCGATGACCTACGACCCGTCGACGAACGGGTCCTGACCAGGCGGGTCGACTGTGTCGTCGGGCTACGGAATCCTTGGCCTGCGGGTGCGCCGTGCACGCAGTACGTTCTTGGTGTGAGCGCGCTGCCGACATCCTCCGCCCCGGCCCAGGGGGTCGATCCCGGGGCGGTCCGGGCCCTGGTGGACGCCTGGGAGGCCGGTGACGTCCGGCCGTTCGCGCTGACCGTGGTGCGGCACGGGCACGTCGTCGTCGACGCCACCTGGGCGCCGTACCTCCCCGGCGACCAGGTGCAGAAGTACTCGGTGTCCAAGACGTTCACGGCCGCCGCCGTCGGGCTGGCCGTGGCCGACGGGGCGCTGGCGGTGGACGCGCCGGTGGCGTCGTACTTCCCGGAGGTGGCCGATATCGGGCCGCGGGCCGCGGCCGTGACCGTCGAGCACCTGCTGACCATGACCACCGGGCACACCGCCGCGCTGCAGCCGGACCCGGACGATGTCGTCGGGTCGTTCCTGCACGCCGAGCCGCAGGCCGACCCGGGCAGCGTGTTCGTCTACGACAACACGGCCACGGTGATGCTGTCCGCCCTGGTCCAGCAGGTCACCGGCCAGGCGCTGCACGACTACCTGCGGCCCCGGCTGTTCGACCCGCTGGGCATCGACCAGCCCGGCTGGCTCACCGTCGGCCCGTACGACCAGGGCTGGTCCGGCCTGCTGACCACCACCCAGGCCGTCGCCCGGCTGGGGCAGACCCTGCTGGGCCGCGGCGAGTACGCCGGGACGCAGGTGCTGCCCGCCGCCTGGGTGGACGTCATGATGGCCGTGCACACCGCCACCGACGCCCCCGGCAGCGGGGAACAACCCGACCCGGACTCCGCCCTGGGCTACGGCTACCAGATGTGGCGCTCCCAGCACGGCTGGCGCGGTATCGGAACGGCCGGCCAGCTCTGCCTGGTACTGCCCGACCAGGACCTGGTGCTCGCCGCCTGCGCCCAGACCGCCGACACCCAGCCCATGCTCGACGCCGTCTGGGAGCACCTGCTGCCTGGGGTGGGCGACCCGGCGCCGGCCGACGTCACCACCCGGGGCAACCCGGTCGTCGCCGCACCCGACGGGTCGGCCGAGCACCCGGCCGACGGTTCCGACGCACACCCGACCGACGGCGCCCACGACCGTCTGGCCGAGTTCTTGGCCGACCGCGCCCTGCCGACCGTCACCTCGACCGCACCGCCGGACCGGGACCGCCACCAGCTGCGCGCGGTCGGTCCCGCCGCGCCGACCGTCGCGGCCAGCGGTCACGTCGTGGTCCGCGACGGCAGCGTGGTGTTCGAGGACGCGGTCGGCGGCGTCCTGGTCCGGCTGGGCGACGGCCGCTGGGAACGCACCTCCACGACGCTGCCCGACGACAGCACGGTCCAGACCGCAGGCACCGGCGGCTGGACCGCGCCCCAGGTGCTCGAGGCTCGCATCGTCCCGCTGTGCGGCCCGCACGTGCTCGAGCTCCGCGCCGATATCGCCGCAGGCACCGCCGACCTGCGCTGGCAGGTCGAACCCCTGGGCACCCTCACCCTCACCCGCTGGCGCTGACCACCACCCGGGCCGATCCGGGTCCTCACCAGCGAGTCTGTGTCTGCGTTCCAACGAACTCGGGCCTGCGTTCCAACGAACTCAAGCTTATCGGCTGGCCCACATACTCACCCTGTTGGGTCTCGCCGACCTGCCCGCCTCGGCCCTGTGGTCACTGCCAGTCGGGCTGCACCAGGATTTCGGTTGAGACGCAGCCGCACCATTTCGATACTTCTGCCACGGATTCGAGAGTTTAACTCTCGAATCCGTGGCAGAAGTATCGAAATGACCACGCCCAGACGTCTGACCGCTGCCCTCAGGGTCCGAGGAGCGCCAGAGGGACGACGGCGACGCCGTCGTCGCGGCGGTAGGCACCCAGGCCGGTGTTGACGACGACGGTGTCGAGCACGACGTCGCCCAGCCGGGTCTTGAGCCACCGCAGGTGCTTGGTGTCGTCGTCGGTCACGGTGGGTGCCAGCTTGACCTCGATCGCGACGACATGACCGTCCTCGCGTTCGACGACCAGGTCGACCTCGTGGTCGCCGCGGTGGGTGCGCAGATGGCTGACCTGGGCGCTGACCGCCGCGGCATAGACCCGGACGCACAACGTCGCCAGGCTCTCGAACAGGGCGCCGACCAGGGGGCCCTGGCGCGGAACGGCCGGGTTGTCGGGGTTCGGCTGGTCGAGGAGCGCTCCGGCGCCGACGCCGAGGATACGGGCGGCCAGCGCCGGGTCAGCGAGGTGGTGCTTGGGTGCCACAGCCAGGTCGCCCAGTGAGGTACGGCCCCACAACCACGCCGGGAGCTCGTCCAGCAGCCACATGCGTTCCAACGCCTCGCGGTACGTGGTCGTGGTGGTCTTGGCCGGCTTGTCGTCACCGGGCGTCGCTGCTCGCAAGATGGTGTTGTACGACGTCGCCGTCGATGTCGCAGCAGCGAAGGCCCGCAGCCACTGCCGGAGCGTCCCCGGGCGGCGCACGGTGACGTCCAGACCAGCCAGGTCACGGTCGAGGAGCTCGTCGACGTACCCGGTGATAGCAGCCGGGCGAGAACGAGCAGCGACAGCCCGCAGCGCGGGGAAGCCTGAGGCTGTGATCTCTTCGGCGTAGTCACCGAGCCGGAGCGGACACTCACCCCCCACATCGGGCCGGGTACCAGACAGCAGGTCGCCCAGCGAGACGGTGGGAGCGACCAGGCCGCGCTCGGCCAGCGACATCGGACGCATCCGCACGCTGACGATCCGGCCAGCGCCCGAGTGCCGGGGCGCCTGGGTGGGTGTCGCCGACCCGGTAAGCAGGTAGTCACCAGGCGCGACCCCGACATCGACCGCCCGCCGGACACGGTCCCAGACCGCAGGCGCCAGCTGCCACTCGTCGATCAGGAGCGGTCGTGGGAGCGTCGTGACCCTCGCCGGATTTGCCCTGGTCAGGCTCAGCTCGTCCTCATCGTCCAGCGCAAGGACCGTGCGGGCCCGTCGGCTCGCTGTCGCCGTCTTGCCGACACCACGGGCTCCTTCGATCGCGAGCGCGGGCAGGTCGGCACAGAGCTGGTCGAGCAGCGAGTCGACAGTGCGCAAGACGTAGGCCACGGCCCTACGCTACCGTTTCGGGCCTCGCTACGCTACCGTTTCGGGGCGCCCTACGCTCCCGTTTCGGGCCTCGCTACGCTACCGTTTCGGGGCTGGTATCGGGAGTCTCCCGGGTGTGAGGGCGCCGGTTCACCTGCGCCCATCCGGTGGGTCCCACGCGCGGCCGGGGGCGTAGCGCATAGGGTCACCGGTGTGGACGCACCGTGGGTCAAGCACTACCAACCAGGGGTTCCGGCGCAGATCGAGCTCCCGACCGAGTCGTTGGTCGCTCTGGTCGAGCGGTCGGTGGCGGAGGCGGGCAGCGCGGTGGCGCTGGAGTTCTTCGGCGCCACCACGACGTACACCCAGCTCGGCGACCAGATCGCCCGGGCCGCGGAGGGCCTGCGGCGGCTGGGCGTGCAGGCCGGGGACCGGGTGGCCATCGTGCTGCCGAACTGCCCGCAGCACATCGTGGCCTTCTACGCGGTGCTGCGGCTGGGGGCGGTCGTCGTCGAGCACAACCCCCTGTACACCGAGCGTGAGCTGCGGCACATGTTCGAGGACCACGCTGCCCGGGTGGCGATCTGCTGGGACGTCGCGGTGCCCAAGCTGCGGGCCCTGCCCGACGACATCGCCCTGGAGCAGATCGTCGCGGTCAATATGCTGACGGAGTTCCCGCTGGTCAAGCGCCTGGCTCTGCAGCTGCCGCTGACCAGGACCAAGGCCCTGCGGAACAAGCTCACCGCTCCGGCGCCCGACACCATGACCTGGGCCCGGCTGCTAGGTGACGGGCCCCTGGCGCCGACGCACCCCCGGCCGGGTGTCGGTGACCTGGCCGTCATCGGGTACACCTCGGGCACCACCGGCGCCCCCAAGGGCGCGATGCTCAGCCACTACAACCTGTACGCCAACGCCCGGCAGGGCGAGGCGTGGATGCACGGCGCGCGCACCCGCAAAGAGGTCTTCTACGTGGTCCTGCCGTTGTTCCACGCCTTCGGCATGACGCTGTTCCTCACCTACGGCATCCTCAAGCAGGCCCGGCTGGTGCTGTTCCCCGCCTTCGACGTCGATCTGGTGCTGGACGCGGCCAAGAAGCACCCGCCGACGGTGTACTGCGCCGTCCCGCCGATCTACGAGCGCACCGCCACCCGGGCGGCCGAACGCGGTATCAGCCTGCGGACGGCCAAGTTCTGCATCTCCGGGGCCATGAACCTGCCGGACTCCGTCGTGGAGCTGTGGGAGTCGACCGCGGGCGGGCTGCTCGTCGAGGGCTACGGGACGACCGAGGCCTCCCCGGTGTGCCTGGGCAACCCCTTTGCCGCCTCGCGCCGCACCGGCACCATCGGGGTGCCGTTCCCGTCGACCCTCATGAAAGTCGTGGACCCCGACGACCCGACCCGCGAGGTCGCCCAGGGTGAGCGCGGCGAGCTGCTGATCAAGGGCCCCCAGGTTTTCTCCGGCTACTGGAACAACCCGGACGAGACCGCCAAGACCCTGCTGCCCGGCGGCTGGCTGCGCACCGGCGACCTGGTCACCGTCGACGCCGACGGGTTCACCACCATCGTCGACCGGGTCAAGGAGCTCATCATCGCCGGCGGGTTCAACGTCTCCCCGTCCGAGGTGGAGAACGTGCTGCGCGGCCACCCCGATATCGCCGACGCCGCGGTCGTCGGCGTACCGGCACCCACCGGCGGCGAACGGGTGGTGGCCGTCGTGCTGCTGCGTCCCGGCGCCGAGCTGGACGCCCCGGCGGTCCGCGACTGGTGCCGCGAACGCCTGGCCGCCTACAAGGTGCCCCGGGAGATCGTCGCCCTGAACGAGCTGCCCCGCTCCATGCTCGGCAAGATCCTGCGCCGCCAGGTCCGCGAGCACTACCTCGAGGGCCACCCCGGCTGATTGCCGTCACACCGCGGCCGCCTCGCGCGTCGTAGCAAGAGGGACCGGTTCGCCGGTTCCCCTGACCTGCCCCCTGGCCAGTCCCACCACGAAGGATCCACGACCGTGAGAACCCGTACCGCCGCCTCGCTCGCCGCCGCCGCCCTCGTCGCCGCCCTGGCGGGATGTGCTGATACGACCGGGTCGGACCAGGCCGCTACCACTCCGCCCACGACCCCGACCGCAACGCAGGAGAGCCCGCCCGAGACCGCCGCGCCGCCGACCGACAAGATCTCCGGGGAGTGGCGCTTCGCCGCCGGGAACCCCAGCGACCCTGTGGCCGGACGTCTGTTCGTCGTGGTCCGGATCGCCGACGAGACCGTCGAGATCCACGGGTTCACCGCCCAGTCGGGCGACACCTGGTGCGCCGACGGACGGATCGACGGTAACGGTGCCGATCTGGGAGCCGTCCGCATCGACCTGAACGACGGTGTGCCGACCTTCCCCGGTCCCGTGGCCGACGAGGTGCTGCGCCCGGTCGAACCCGCCGAAGAGGCCCAGGCGTTCGACTTCTACGACTACGACACCTTCCGCACCTGGTGCTGATGCCGGTCTGGCCGTGCGACGCTGTGCTCCGCCCGCCCGCGCTACCCTCGGGGCGTGGCGTTCACGTTCTCGGACCTCTTCGCGGGTATCGGCGGTTTTCACGCCGCCCTGGGGGCTCTGGGCGGCGAGTGCCGGTTCGCCTCGGAGATCGACCGCAGTGCCGCGGCCGTGTACGACTACAACTGGTTCCGCCCGCGGCGCGGCGGTTCCGGCGACGCGACGGGGACGGTGAGCGGCGATATCGTGCCGCTGACCGACCCCCAGGTCCTCGTACCGCCTACCGACGTGCTGGCGGCGGGTTTCCCCTGCCAGCCGTTCTCCAAGTCGGGGTTCCAGCGGGGTATGGACGAGACCCGCGGCACCCTGTTCTGGAACATCGCCCGCGTGCTGGAGGAGACCAGCCCGGCGGTCCTGCTCCTGGAGAACGTGCGCAACCTGGCCGGGCCCAACCACCGTGGCACGTGGGCGACGATCGTGCGGACGCTGCGCGAGTCCGGCTACCGGGTCTCGTCGCTGCCGGCGGTGTTCTCCCCGCACCTGATCGGCCCGGAGCTCGGTGGTCGGCCGCAGGTACGCGAGCGGGTGTTCGTCCTGGCGCACAGGGTCGGCCGGAGCGGCGACGACGGTCGTCACGACGCGCCCGTCGTCGTACCCCGGCCGGTCTACGGCTGGGACCCGGCCGAATGGTCGCTGGACGCACACCTGCTGCAGGCCGACGACGAGATCGAGCACCTGGAGCGGTACGTCCTGCCGGAGTCCGACCGGGCCGTCATCGACCTGTGGGACGACCTGCTCGACAAGATCGTCGACCGGCTCGACGGCGGACGGCTGCCCGGGTTTCCGGTCTGGGCTGACGACTTCCGTACGCTGGGCCAGGCCGAGCAGCTGATCGAGCAGTCGCCGGTGCCCGTCCCGACGTGGAAGGCCGCCTTCCTGCGCAAGAACGCCCGCTTCTACGAGCAGCACCGGGCGGTCGTCGACGACTGGAAGGCCCGCCACGACGGTCTCGCCGGGCTGGCGCCGTCGCGGCGCAAGCTCGAGTGGCAGGCGCAGGAACCTGGTTCGTTGTGGGACACGGTGATGCACTTCCGGCCCTCCGGTATCCGGGCCAAGCGCCCGACCTACCTGCCAGCGCTCGTGGCCATCACGCAGACCTCGATCATCGGCCCCCGCGGCCGTCGCATCACCCCGCGCGAGGCCGCGCGCCTGCAGGGCCTGCCCGACTGGTTCGAGTTCAGGCACCAACGGCCCGACGGCACGCTGACCGACCAGCCGGACGCCGCCACCTACCGGCAGCTGGGCAACGGTGTGAACGTCGGCGCCGCCTACTTCGTGCTCCGCCGCTACGTCCTGGAGCACCGTGACGAGATCGCGCAGCACGCACCGCACGTGGTCGAGGCTGTCGAGTCCGCCCCGGCGAACCCTGACGACAGGCTGGTCGACGAGCCCGGTTCGAGGGGTTCCCCCCCCGCTCCATGGTTTTACCCTCGGGCTGGCGAGGGAACCCCCGGACCGC
>Ga0099364_10000718_pt1 | contig 56188 bp, 30 predicted proteins | sample TergutTh196P3_FD_73070 | JGI IMG/M metagenome (GOLD analysis project Ga0099364, IMG submission 73070) | Microcerotermes parvus P3 segment gut microbial communities from Pointe-Noire, Republic of the Congo - Th196 P3 | ecosystem: Host-associated > Arthropoda: Insects > Digestive system > Gut ... | reverse complement strand
ATAACTTTCACCTGGATTAAGCACAACTAATTCAGGATTTTCATTATACATATACATTCCCGGCACATATGGCATCTCTGTTTTCGTGGATGTAATTACTTCTGTTGACTCTTCTGTTGACTCAGGATCAATTTTTTCGCAGGCGCAAAAAGTAAAAACGATGCAAATCAGTGCTAACAATAACTTTTTCATGTTGTTTCTCCAATCAATAATTATGGTCATGACCGCAATAATATGGGTTGCTGGTACCTTCCGTCTCATTCCAACCGGTATAATGCTTGGTTAAATCGCCGTTATTTGTTACATATCCCCAATTAAAGCTGGCGTTGAAGCTATATTTTCCACCACTAAGCTTATAAAGCGGGTTTGGATTTGCGTTAGTGGAAAGATTTGGACAGCCACGAATATCTTCTTCTTGATAAGTTGTCAATGGGTTGATGAAGTTCGTTGAATCGCGCATCACATCAAAGTGCAAATGATAAGTGCCCGCTTCACCAGCACGATGTAGGTTCACCGCCCAGTTCATCATATATGGGATTATAGTCACGGTGTAATGACCACTGTTCAAGGATCTCACCTTTTTGTCCATCACCAAAACCAAATACTATATATCCATTTTCAACTTTTACTTGATAATTGCGGGTATTAGGGTATAGTGAAAAAACCTTTTCTCTGGTGTCACCAACCCTCACACCTTTTTCTGTTACGAATCTATTGCTTTTAGCCGTCATACTCGTAAGTTGACTATCCTCATCAAATGCGAAAGATACATCTTCACATTTATACCAAAAAGATTCGTCGTAATTATAAATACGTCCATCTGCCACCGGATCACTTATTCGATGATTTATTGCTGATTGAGAACATTCTTCCGGCGTGGAAATCAATACTATATTGAAATCAGAAAATTTGTCCGGCAAATCTTCTGGAACCAATGCAAAGCTGAAATCACTTGTAAAACTAATACCGGATGCATTCTGTGACCATGTTTCTGATAATTGAGTAGTACTATCCTCTGCGATACTATGGCAAGCAGACAAAAACAACGCCAGCACTGTAAATGCTATTATTATAGTTTTTTTCATGATTATTCCTCCTAATTCTTTGGCAACAATGCAAATGGTGTCGGATCTAATAGGTCTCGCCTTCGCTGGTAATTTCTATTTGTAACAAAATCATATGTAGTGTTAGTGGTGTCGCTATACGGAGGATTGTTATATGCAGTTCCATTTATGTTTTTACCCATATAATATTCTAGATGCAACATGCTATATCCTCCATTATCATGTCTTTTAGTGCTTCCTATAATCTCTCCTTTGCTGACTCTATTGTTTGGCCTTTTTGAGCTTGTTATCTCCGCGTAAGTTATGAACGATCCATCGTCATTCTTTACATAAAGAGCATCCGTCCCCGCATAATACTCAACAAGATAGGCAACAACCGTGCCATCGGTCGCTGCCTGCACATCGTCCACTCCAAAATCCCGAACCAAGAAGTCCACCGCAGCGTGTGCCCGCGCTCCTCGAACTGACGAAGACGATGTGTATCCGAAAGCTCTTCCGGTCTCCCATGCGATTGAGCCAAAATCATAAGGTGCAGGACAAAGATAACCATCAGTTATTGGAACCTTTGCGGTCACATCACTCTTCCTCACAAACATCCAATAATTCACCATATCTTTATCAAAACTCACATAATAATAGTTCCTATATGAGCCCTTGATGGACAAAACATCGCTTGTTGTGACCGCTTTTGTTGTGTTGATCGCTGACAATGGGTTGGGGGAGTATTGCGCCAGCGGCAAAATGGCATACGTCGGCGGGATTCGATAGCTTGTTGTGTTGTTTTTGGGCATGGCGTCGAAGCGTTTTCCCGAGCTCACGGTGTATTCCTCGATCACCACGACCGCCGCCGAGGCGCGGTCAATGGTCCGGTTATTCAGCGGGCTGAAGCTGGGGCCGTTTCCTATCGTTTTTGTGACCGTCACACGCACGATGCCCTCTTTGGTTCCCGCCGGCGAAATTGTTGATTTGTTGTTGTTTTTGGTGTAACTGATCAGGCTCGACACGGTGCCGCCATTTTCGCTGGCAAAGTACCAGTTGTAGTTTTTCGCCGTGCTGCCGGTGTCCTTCACCTGAAAGGTTTTGGTCTGCTTGTTGGAGCTGCGCGCCCAGAGGTGCATGGTGGGGCCGGTCACGGGCAAGGGTATTTCGCCCTGAGGCTGGAAGCCGCCGTTGCTTTCGCCGTCGCCCTCCGCCTCGATCTCCATCTCACCCGCGCCGTCCAGCCAGCCCATCGCGATGCCAAAGTCATGGTTCCAGTCATACCAAATGGTCAAAAGGCCCCCGACATAGTACTCAATTTGAGGCCAGACCTCCGCAAACCTGTTGATTGCGCCATCAAAAAAGCTGAAAACAACACTGCTTACAGCGTCGAAGCCGTCCATGAATTTGCCGTCGCCGGCCAGGCTCACAAGGCCCGCAATCGTGCCGGCAAACGCCCCGACGCCATACTTCAGCGCCCCGAGGCCGAGATTGGTGAGAAAACGGGTCAAGGTTAAAAGGCCCGTTCCGAAGGTTTCCCTGGGGATCCCGTCGATCACCTGGCAGGCAAAGCCCCTGAGCGCCACCGCGCCGGCCGCTATCCAAAGCGCGGCCTTCCCGAAAAATTCAACTACCTGACCCCAATCAATGCTCTCCCAAAACTCCCTGATCCCCCGCCCGCTCGGGTCCACAAACATCACCGGGTTCCCGTTGCAGTAGGCGTAAAGGTTCGCGCCGTTCAGGGCGTCGGCGCCTGCGATGAACAGGCTGTCGGCGTTCAAAAACCGCCGCCATTCTGGGTTGTAGTAGCGGGTTTGTACTCAACTAAGCTTCGGCCAATAAACAGGATGTTCTTCCCCGCTTTCATCTATCCTATATATCCAGCTTGCTCCATATATTGTTCCCATATTGATGCGATATTTTTTCTCATTCTCATCAATTATTTCGACGTGGATAGAGCTTTCTCTGCTTGGGATATCTCCATCCTTCTCGCCTTTCTTTAAAAGCTCAACAGAAACAATCTCGTCCACATAACATATGTACAGTTTAGTTGCCGTAGACAATGCCGCGTGCTCAGTAATTGGCAAGGCATTTAATAATATCTCCTTATTTTTTTCTATTTCGGGTGTAATTTCATTCATCGCTAATGCCCGTGTTGGCTCTGGTTTGTTAGATTGGCATGCGGAAAACGAAAACAAGAAAATAAACACAAGAAATAATAGATTGATTTTTTTCATAATTTTCTAACCATTATAGGCAAATTCATATTCCGGACCAACGGCTCCACAATATTCGGTTAGTTGTAACGCGCGAAAGCGATATGTATGCATAGATTTTTTTGCGATAGATATACCATATCCACGTTCACCAGAAGCTTAAGCGATTTTTTCTCGGAGGCGTGTTCCCAACAGTGCATCATTGGCTGTGTATGCTTCCCAGCCTTTTTGGGATTGATTTAATTCATCAAGTCTCTCTTCCGGCAAATAATCACGCAAAAAGTCTAAAGCATTCTCCATTTCTGTCTTCCATATATCTGCAAAATCTATATATAAGTCATATTCAAGTTGTAGACTTACATGTTTTTTCCATTCCTCTCTTCTCTCCCAATAAGCAAAATCTATAGGGTTGTCATCCAAAAGAGCAATCTCTTGTGAATAAGCTGAAAAGGATGGCAGTTCCCATTCTTTCCGTAATTCCTCTGAGGGAAATGTGATCGAGGGAATATGATCTTCCGGAGAAGTAGTTGTTGACATGTCATCAATCCTGTTATTACAAGCAGAAAACAGTAGCAGAAGTAATACAATGAGAAGTGCAGAATATTTTTGGCTCTCCGCTGAATCAAGTGGGTAAGGCTAAATCAAGCGCAGCGGCTTCGAGATAAATCATGGCGATGAAATTGCGGACATTGCGGAAGCCGCGAGCGCGGCGCTTGATCTCCTGGACGCGGGAGTTGATGCCCTCCATCAAGCCGCTGGTCAGGCGGGTTTGGAAAAATCGAAGGATGCCAGCCTTGTGACGTTTGACCAGCTTGGCGAATTTCTGCAGCGGCGGCAGCTTGGAGCGGTCGGCCCATTTGAGCCATTTTTCAAGGGCTTCGGCTGCCGCGGCAGGTTCTTTGATGTGGAAGTAGATGTCCTGAAACGTCTGCTTGAGCTGGTAGGCCTTGGCGGTTTTGAGGTTTTCTTTCGAGAGCGTGGCCAGCTGTTTTTGCTGTTCTTCGCTGAGGTTTTGCGGATTTTTCAGCCAGATATAGCGGGTTCGGCGCAGCAAGGGATTTTGCTTGACCTCTTGCCTGCGCACGGAATCGACGGCTGTGTTGAGGGATTTCATCACGTGGAAACGGTCGAAGGTAATCTCGGCTTCGGGCAAATAATTTGCCGCGCCCGCAATGAAGGCCGGGGACATATCTATCGCCAACTCCTTGATCTGTAAGGCTTTTGCCTCGTGATTGGGCAGTTCTTCTGTGAACGATTTCATCGTTTCGCCGTCTTTGCCCTCGGCCGCGAACAGCACTTCGCCGCAATCCATGTCGGCGAAAAGCGTCACATAGTTGTGACCTTTCTTCGCGCTGGTTTCGTCCACGCCGACGTTTTTTACTCCCGCAAAATTCTTTTTCGCGTAGGCCCGGCTAACGTAGCCGAAGATGATCCGCCAGATGCGCGTGTCGTGCTCGCCCACCAATTCGCCGATTTTCGACACCGGCATCTCCTTCGCCAGCGCCATCACCAGAGCCTCAAACAGCAGCGTGAACCCGCTTTGACGGCGTGCCCACGGCGGCAGCCACAACCGCTGCCCGCAGTCCGGGCAGATCGTGCGCGGCGTGCGCAAGTGGATGAAACACTTGTACTGGAAGAAATTCAGATGCCGCCAGGTTTTGTTTACCGTGTCGTGCACCGGCAGGTTTTCCGTACCGCATTCGGCGCAGGCGAACCTTGCGCCACGCCGGAAATTCATGCGGATGTGCAGCTCCCCGCCACCGCCGTCAAACTCTATTGCTTCGATATACACCGGCTCTTCGATTCCCAGTGCCGCGCTGAACAACTCTTTTTCCACTGCTCATCACCTCGCTGAACAGTATACCATATTCTTGATACCCATTCAAGTTAGCGAAGGACCATATTTTTTCATAATGTCTCCCCCTTCCTCACAAGGGCTTAAAGGTGAAGTTCGATATTGGTTTAATGGTCACAGCGGCGGCGCGAGGCCCGGGAGCTCTTCCGGCTCCGCGCTGCCGTTTTCCAACGCGCGGGCCCGGGCGAAAAGGTAGAGCTCCGTGTAGGTCGCCGACATGTAAGGGGTCACAAAGAAGCTGCCAACGCACAGCGCGAGCATGCCAAGGAGGATCCAGCCCAAAAAGGAGAGCTCCAGAAAAAAGATGTCTAGTTTTTCATTGTCGGTCATCCGCTTGCTCAGCTGGCAGGCGCTCTTGCAGTCAAGCGATGGGTTTTCGGCCAGCAGCCAGGGAACATAGTAGTACTCATAGCTCTTCACGATGCCCGGAATGAAGAAGAGCAAGGTCCAAAAAAGAATCCGCAGGCGCAAAAGCAGCATGGCTTTCACAACATTTGTGTAGCGGCCTTTTTGAAAGGCCCAAAGCAGGTTGTTCGCGTCGGGCCTGCCCTCCCGGGTTTCCATGAGAAAGCGGCGCTCCCCAACGAGCAGGGGGTTGAGCAGAAAAAAGCTGACCAAGAGCGTCAGCGGGAGAAAGACAGCGAAGAAAATGACAAGAATGAGCGCTCCGCCAAACAGGGCGCCGGGGCTTTCATAGAGCGCTTCGGGGCTTTCCGCCAGGCGCTCGGAGAAGGTCGCCGACCAGGGGAACAGCATCATGTTTCCGATTTGCGCGGAGGCCCCGGCGAGCAGACCGGTCACCAGGGTGACGCCGAAGATAATCCAGTAGTGCTGCTTCAGGACCAGCTTCGCGTTTGTTTTCAGCAATTCATTTGTCCACTTCATGGAATGACTCCTTCTGATTTTATAATATAGCAATATATGTTTTTTATCTTTCTGGATATTACCGAAGCACCCGTGCGCTGCCGCCATCCACCAGGCGCTTCACTTCAGCAAAGCTGGCCATGGAGGTATCCCCCGGGGTGGTCATGGCCAGCGCGCCGTGGGCAATGCCATAATCGAGGGCTTCGGGGATGGTCATTTCGCTGAGGAGGCCGTAAATCAATCCGGAGGCAAAGCTGTCGCCGCCGCCCACGCGGTCGAAAATTTCAAGATCGTCCAGGGCCATACCGGTATACACAGTGCCGCCGGCGAAGGCGATGGCCGACCAGTCGTTGCGCGTGGCGGTTTTTACGCCGCGCAGAGAGGCGGCGGCGAGCTTTAGATGGGGATAGGCGGCCGCAACCGCGCGAAGCATCCGTTCATAGCCCGCGGCGCTGAGCTCTTTGAGCGAGGCGTCGCTGCCCTCAATTTCAAAGCCCAGGCAGGCCGTGAAATCCTCTTCATTGCCAAACAGGACGTCGATGTATGGCAGAATGGCCGCGTTCACTTCCCGCGCGCGCGCCTGACCGCCGCGCTCCTTCCAAAGAGAAGGCCGGTAATTCAGGTCATAGCTCGTGACGGTGCCGTGTTTTTTGGCGCACTCCAGGGCTTCGAGCGTGAGCGCGGCCGTCGTCTCAGAAAGAGCCGCGAAAATCCCGCCGGTGTGAAACCAGCGCGCGCCCAGCGTGCCGAAGATATGCTCCCAGTCGATGTCCCCTGGCTTCAGCTGGCTCACTGCCGTATACGCGCGGTCCGAAACGCCGAGGGCGGCGCGCGGGCCAAAGCCCCGCTCGGTGAAGTTGAGGCCGTTGCGCGCAGTCCGGCCAATGCCGTCGAAGGGCTTCCATTGGATGAAGCGCGTGTCTACGCCGCCCTGGAGAATGAGATCCTCCAGCAGCGCGCCGATTTCGTTTTCCGCGAAGGCCGTGATGATGGCCGTGCGCAGGCCGAAGCAGCGGCGCAGGCCCCGGGCTACGTTGTATTCCCCGCCGCCCTCCCAGGCGCGGAAGGCGCGGGCACTTTTGATCCGTCCCTCGCCGGGGTCAAGGCGCAGCATCACCTCACCCAGGCTGATTTCATCGAAGAGACAGCCGTGCTTTGTTCGAAGGTCCAGCATGACAGATCCTTTCTACAGATAAAAACAACAGACAAAAAAAGAACAAAAACAAAGACAAAAAGCAAAAAATGACAACAAACAACAGCGCTCGAGCAATTGTTGTTTGTTGTTTATTTCTTAGATCTCCAGCTCCTCCGCGCGCCTGATCCAAAGCTCGCCCGCCGCGTCGGAGGGCATGCGCCAGCCCTCCCGGGGGGAGAGGCACACGCTGCCGATTTTTGGCCCGTCGGGCAGGCAGGAGCGCTTAAACTGCTGGCTGAAGAAGCGGCGCAGGAAGATCAGCAGCCATTCCTTCAGCTCCCCGGGCGCGTAGGTGCCGGTGAAGGCCCGCCTGGCCATGAAAAAGAGCTTTTCCGGCGAAAAGCCGAAGCGGAAAAAATAATACAGATAGAAGTCATGCACTTCATATTTGCCCAGGATATCCTCTGTCTGCTGGGCGCTTTGCGGGATATCAATATATTCGCCCTCCTCCAGGTCTTCCAGCGGGAGGAGCTCGGGGCTGATGGGGGTTTCCAGCACGCGGCGCAGGGCCTGGGCGGCGGCTTCATCGCCCTCGTCCATGGCGTATTCCACCAGGTGCCGCACCATGGTTTTAGGCACGCCGCCGTTGAGGCCGTACATGCTCATGTGGTCGCCGTTGTAGGTGCACCAGCCCAGCGCCAGCTCGCTGAGGTCGCCGGTGCCCAGCAGCAGCGCGTTTTCCTGGTTGGCGAGGTCCATGAGGATCTGCGTGCGCTCCCGGGCCTGGATGTTTTCGTAGGTCGTGTCACGTTCCTCGGGGTTGTGGCCGATGTCCTGCATATGCAGCTCGCAGGCCGGGCGGATGTCGATTTCCCACAGGGTGATGCCCAGGGCGCGGGCGAGGCGGTCGACGGTTTCGCGGGTGAATTGCGTGGTGCCGAAGCCCGGCATGGTGATGCCCAGCACGCGCTCCGGGGGCCATTGCAGCGCCTTCGCGGCCCGAAGCGCCACCAGCAGCGCCAAGGTAGAATCCAGCCCGCCTGAAATCCCCAAAATCATCTGCGACTGCCCAGTGTGGCGCAGGCGGTTCACCAGCGCGGCGGTTTGAATTTCGAAGATTTCGCGGCAGCGCTCGGTCCGGGCCAGCAGGCCCTCGGGTACGAAGGGGAGGGGCGCGTATTTGCGGCTGATCTGCGCCTCCCGCAGCTTTGGGAGGGCGGCGCAGGGAATCCGCCGCAGCGGGCCGCGGTTCTCCCGCGCCTCATCGCCGAACAGGCCGAAGCGGCGCTCGGCGCGCAGCAGCTCCAGATCGACGCAGTGATAAACGGCGGAGCCCTCCTGCTCGAAGCGGCGGCTTTCGGTGAGAACCCGCCCGTTTTCCGCCACGAAGCACGCGCCGGAAAAGAGCGTATCGGTGCTGCTTTCCCCCGGGCCGGCCCCGGCGTAGATATATCCGCAGCACAAGCGGGCGCTTTGCTGGGCGATCAGCGCGCGGCGGTAGCCGTTGTGGGCCACGGCCTCCGCCTGGGCGGCGGGGTTCAGGATCAGCTGCGCGCCCTGCAGGGCCATCTCGACGGAGGGGGGCGCGGGGCTCCAGAGTTCCCCGCCCAGCTCCACGCCAACGCTGAGCTTGTTTCCGCAGCAAAACAACAGCCGCCCGAAGGGCACGCCGCGTCCGCAGAGCCGAACCTCGTCCGCTCCGGGCGCGGCGGGCGAGAACCAGCGTTTTTCGCCGGAGCCCAGGTGCTGCTTTGGCACGACGCCCAGCAGCTTGCCCTGCTGTATGACGGCGGCGCAGTTATACAGCCGCTCGTTCGCGCGCACGGGCAGCCCCAGGACGACCAGGGCGGGGGATTGCCGTGTTTGTTCCAGCAGCCAGTCCAGGGCGGCCTCGCAGGCGTCCAGCAAAACGGGCTGGCCGAAGAGGTCCCCGCAGCTGCAGCCGGAAAGATACAGCTCCGGCAAAACAACGGCCTGAACGCCGTCGAGCAGCGCGACGCGGATGGCCTCCAGGGCCGTTACCGCGTTTTTTTGCGGATTCGCCACCGTTATCCGTGGCGAAAGCGCGCCTGTCTTCACAAAGCCGAAATTCCCCATGTGATGATCGCCTCCCCGAACGCATATGATAAGCCTGGTAGGGGTTCAAAAATTTGAACCCTGGTCATTAACGCAGTTGTGCATGGGTTCAAATTTTTGAACCCCTACCTGCATATTATACATAATCAGATAAAAAAACGCAAGAGGTGATTTTCTGAATCTGCTTGAGCATATCAATCGGGCCATCGGCGATTTTATTTGGGGGCCGCCGATGCTGGCGGTGTTTCTGCTGACCGGGCTGTGGTTTACGCTGCGCAGCGGCGTTTTTCAGCTGCGCGGGCTGCCTCTGTGGATGAGAACAACCTTTGGCTCGCTGTTTCGCGAAGACGGAGAAAAAAGCAAAGAAGAAAGAAAAAGCGAAGACAGAAGAAAAAGCAAAAAAGAAAGAAAAAATGAAGAAAGAAAAAATGAAGATAGAAAAAAAAGCGGGGATGAGCATTCCATTTCCCAGTGGCAGGCGCTGACCTCGGCGCTGGCGGCCTGCCTGGGCACGGGAAATATCGTCGGCGTGGCGACCGTCATCACGCTGGGCGGGCCCGGCGCGGTGTTTTGGATGCTGCTGTCCGCGTTTCTTGGCATGATGACATGCTGCGCGGAGAATATTCTGGGGCTGCGCTACCGCTGGCGCACGGAATCCGGCGGCTGGATGGGCGGGCCCATGGCCTATTTGTCGAAGGGCCTGAAATCAAAGCCTCTGGCGGGGATCTACGCCGCGCTGCTGACCCTGGCCTCCTTCGGCATCGGCAGCATGACACAGGCAAACGCCATCGCTGAGGCGGCCAAAGGCACGCTGCGGACACCCAATATTGTCACAGGCCTGCTCATCTGCCTTTTGGTGGGGATGGTGATCTTTGGCGGCGTGAAGCGCATCGCGCGGGTCACGGAGAAGATTGTTCCGTTTATGACCGGGCTTTTTCTTACGCTCAGTCTTGTCGTACTCCTTGCGAACCGGGAACGGATTCCCGGCGTAATCGCCGGAATCATGCGGGAGGCTTTTCGCGTAAAGGCGGCGGCGGGCGGGGCCGCGGCCTATGGCATCCGGGGGGCGATGCGCTACGGCGTGGCGCGCGGCGTATTCTCCAACGAGGCCGGCCTGGGCTCCTCGGCGGTGATCCACGCGGCGGCCGATGTGGAGCGGCCCGCCATCCAGGGGATGTGGGGCATCGCCGAGGTGTTCATCGACACCATCGTCATGTGCACCGTGACGGCTCTGGTGCTGCTGTGCTCCGGCGCGTGGGTGCCTGGCGGAGCCTATGGCGGCGTGGCCCTGGCGGGAGCGTCCTTCGCGGGGGTGTTCGGCGCGTGGGGATATCGTTTTATGGCTTTTTCCATTACGCTGTTCGCCTTCGCCACGCTGACCGGCTGGTCGTATTACGGCGAGCAGGGGGCACGCTATCTGCTGGGAGAGAAGAGCGTGACCTGGTACCGAGTGCTTTACCTGGGCTCCGCGCTGCTGGGCAGCGTCATGCGCCTGGACGCGGTATGGAGCGTGGCGGATAGTCTCAACGGGCTGATGGCGATACCGAATCTCATCGGGCTGCTGTGGCTTTCCGGGGAGGCGGTGAGGGAATTGCGGAGCTTTGAACGGAGCTTGACAAGCGGCGGGCGAACTAACGCATAAAACAAAAGCCGGCTCACTACGAGCCGGTTTTTTTTCATATAGAGGCCTGTTTCTAGGTTGACCGCCATTTCCGCTCAATCTCCAGCAGCCGCATTTCGAAATCCTGGCGGTTTTTGCGGCAGATGTTGTCCAGGATCAGCCCGCCGAAGAAGCTTTGCAGCGCCGAAAGCGCAAGCATCCCGCTGACAATTAAGGTGGGGAAGCGGGGCACCAGCCGGGTTTGGAAAAACTCAATGAGAATCGGCAGAAAGAGCCCCGCCGAGACCAGCAGCAGCGCCAGGGCCAGCAGGCCGAAAAACAGGAAGGGCCGGTAGTTTTTCACCAGCACGAGGATCATCTTAAGCACCCGCAGACCGTCGCGCACGGTGCTGAGCTTCGATTCGCTGCCCGCCGGGCGGTCGCGGTAGTCAATCGTTACGGTCTCAATACGCATGTTTTTCTCCACGGCGTGAATCGTCATCTCCGTTTCGATCTCAAAGCCCCGGGAAAGCGCCGCGAAGCTCTTCACGAAAAGAAAGCTGAAGGCCCGCATGCCGGTCATGATATCCTTGACGTCGCTTTGGAAAAACAGATTGATGCTCCGGCGCACCAGGAGGTTGCCGGTGTTGTGAAAGCGGCGCTTGTTCTCGCTGAAATAGGTGGAGGACAGCCGGTCGCCGATCACCATATCGGCCTGGCGCTCGCGCACCAGGCGCACCATTTCGGGGGCGGCCCCGGCGGGATAGGTGTCGTCGCCGTCGGCCATTACGTAGACCTCCGCGTCGATCTCGCGGAACATGCGGCGGATGACGTTGCCCTTGCCCTGGCTGTATTCCCGGCGCACAACGGCGCCAGCGGCCTCAGCGATGCCGTCGGTGCCGTCAGAGGAATTGTTGTCGTAGACATAGACGACGGCCTCCGGCAGCGCGGCGCGGTAATCCCGTACCACCTTTTCGATGGTGGGCGCCTCATTATAACAGGGGAGTAAGACGGCGATTTTGTCCATGTTTATTTCCTCATATTTTGCTTTGCGGCGATGCTTGCTTTATCGGAGCCGGCGAAGGCCTCCCGGAGCAAATAGCCCGGCACGCACATGAGCGCGAACAGCGAGACCATCCAGTTGCGGTAGACGAAGAAGGAGTGGATCAGCGTGTGCTGCCCCAGCACGGCCATCCAGCAGAAGGGGATCAGGGCGATCAACAGCAGCGGCGTGATCTGGGGGATTTTATCGCGCGCTCTCTTGCTGATCAGGCAGGCGCCCAGGCAGGCAAGGCATACCGCGGCGAGAAAAATGGGGATATCCCTGTCACGGAAAAGGGTGAACAGGGAATTCGCGGCGGCCTGGAAGCGGTTCAGCTCCAGGAAGCCGTCCCAGGTCTGCAGGGGGACGCTTTCGCCCAGATCGATGCTGATATAGCCGTCGGCGCTGGCGCCGGTGCGAAAGAATATCTGCTCCAGCCCGATGCGCACCATATTGCGGCCCAGCAGCAGGCTGGATATGATCCATTTGCTGAACCAAAGCGTTACATAGCCCGCGCCCCAGGCGGCGGACTGCCCGGCGATGCCCAGGGCGTTTCGGCCGGTGCCGGTATTGCCGGAGGCGTCCTTCATCCGTAAAAGCAGAACAAGAACCAGCGGCACGCCCAGGGTGATGATCGGGGCGGTGAGAAAATCAAGGAAGACCGTGACGGCGCCAATGACAAAGAAGTATTGGGGCAGCCATTTTCGGAAGCGCTCCTTGTCATAGAGCAGCAGCAGCAGATTGGAGCTGACCAGCATCACCAAAAACACGCTGGAGAACTGGAACGACAGCGGCACATAGATATAGCCCGCAAAAGCCAGCGACAGCCCGAAGGCCACGGAAATCAAGGGCTGCAGCCGTTTGGCGATGAGCGCGCAGAGCAGCGCGATGAGGGCGAACTGAAACAGGCCGTTCCAGTAGCGCAGCATCTGCAAATCCCCGAAGATCAGCATCGGGCGCAGGTAGACCTGGTAGCCGTGCCAATAGCGGGCGTAGGCCGGCACCTGCGCCGCGCGGAAAAGGGATTCCCCCTCCGGTACAAGGGCATGGTCCAGCATGCGCTGGTCGGTGCGGTAATCCATCGTAACCCCTCTGCCGTAGGGCATGGTGGGCCAGAAGCCGGGCGGGTCCTGCGCCAGGTGCTCCATAGAGCTGCGGGTATTTTTTTCGATCCAGCGGTTCGGGATAGCGTAGGCGGCCGTGATCAACAAAAGAAAAACAAGACTCAGCAGCAAAAACAGGCTGGCCCAGGACAGAGTCCGGTTAAAAATATTCTTCCAGGGGATTTTTTTGATGCTTGGCATGATGTTGTCCTTTCAGATCTACAGGCAGCGCGATATCCGTTCCACAATCGCCGTGCCCATTTCCGCCGTTCCGATCTTTTGGCAGCCCTCCACATAAATATCCGGCGTGCGCAGCTCTGTCAGCGCGTCGTGGACGGCGGCCTCGATAGCCAGGGCCGCCTTGGGCTCGTTCAGGGAATATTGCAGCAGCATCGCGGCGGAAAGGATCGCCGCCAGGGGGTTGGCGATGCCCCGGCCCGCGATATCCGGCGCGGAGCCGTGGATGGGCTCATATAAACCAAAGCTGCCGCCGGATAAGCTGGCCGAGGCCAGCATGCCGATAGAGCCGCAGAGCATGGAGGCCTCGTCGGATAAAATGTCGCCGAAGATATTGCTGGTCAAAATCACGTCGAATTGATGGGGATCGCGTACCAGCTGCATGGCGCAGTTATCCACATACATGTGGCTCAGGGCGACGCCGGGGTACTCCGGCGCGAGGCGCGTCACCGTTTCCCGCCAAAGACGGGAGGACTCCAGCACATTGGCCTTGTCCACGCTGCACAGTTTATTGCCGCGCTTTTGGGCCATTTCGAAGCCCACCCGGGCGATGCGCTCTATTTCGGGAACGGTGTATTGCTCCGTATCGTAGGCGGCGGGCACGCCGTTTTGCTCCCTGCGGCCGCGCTCGCCGAAATAGATGCCCCCCGTGAGCTCCCGCACGAGCATGATGTCGAGGCCTTCGGCGATGATCTCATTCTTCAGGGGCGAGGCGTCCTTCAGCGGGCGGAAGACGCGCGCCGGGCGCAGGTTGGCGTACAGCCCCAGCGCGGCGCGGATGCCCAGCAGCCCCGCCTCCGGGCGCTGCTGCCCGGGCAGGTGATCCCATTTGCCGCCGCCCACCGCGCCGAGCAGCACGGAATCCGCTTCGCGGCACACGCGCAGGGTTTCCTCAGGCAGGGGCGTGCCCCCGGCGTCAATGGCGCAGCCCCCCAGGAGGCAGGGTGTATAATCAAAGCGGAAGCCGAAGCGCTCCCCCGCGGCGTCCAGCACGCGCAGGGCCTGCTCCACGATTTCCGGCCCGATGCCGTCGCCGGGAATGACGGCGAGCCTGTATACTTTCATGCGCTGCTCCCTTCAGGCGGTATGTTAAAATATTGTAGCATATCCGGCAAAGAAATGCAAATGAAAATTTTCTTTTCATATTGTTGCCAAGCGGATGAAAATGTGTTATGATATAATGTGTTATTATTAAAAAGTTTGTTTTTGATATATTTTATTGAGGTGAACGCATGCCAACCCCCAAAGATAAGATCCGTAATTTTTCAATTATCGCTCACATTGATCACGGAAAATCCACCCTGGCCGACCGGCTGCTGGAGCTGACCCAGGCCGTGGCGCTGCGGGATATGACCGCGCAGCTGCTGGACAAGATGGATCTGGAGCGCGAGCGCGGCATCACCATCAAGGCCCACGCCGTGACGCTGAATTACCAGGCCCGGGACGGCGAGACCTACGAGATGAATCTCATCGACACCCCCGGCCACGTGGATTTTAACTACGAGGTGTCCCGCTCCCTGGCGGCCTGCGAGGGAGCGCTGCTGGTGGTGGACGCCTCCCAGGGCATTGAGGCGCAGACCCTGGCGAACACCTACCTGGCGCTGGACCACAATCTGGAGCTGGTGCCGGTGATCAACAAGATTGATCTTCCCGCCGCCGAGCCGGAGCGCGTGGCCGCCGAGGCGGAGGACGGGATCGGCCTGGACTGCTCCAACGCGCCCCGGGTGAGCGCCAAAACTGGCCTCAACGTGGAGCGGGTGCTTGAGCGCGTGGTGGCGGATATCCCGCCGCCGGCGGCGAATGACGATCTCCCCCTGCGGGCGCTGATTTTTGATTCCATCTATGACAGCTACAAGGGCGTGATTGTCTATGTCCGCATTATGGAGGGTACGCTGCGGGCGGGGGAGACCATGCGCATGTTCGCCACCGGCGCGGAATTCACCGTCGTCGAGGTCGGGCGCATGCGCGCCACCGCCATGGAGCCCTGCGAGCAGCTCAGCGCGGGCGAGGTCGGTTATATCACGGCCTCCATCAAAACCGTGAAGGACGCCCGGGTGGGTGATACTGTCACCAAGGCGGAGCGCCCGGCCTCCGAGCCGCTGCCGGGCTACCGGAAGGTGAACCCCATGGTGTACTGCGGCATTTACCCCGCCGACGGCGCTGACTACGAGGCGCTGCGGGAATCCCTGGAAAAGCTGCAGCTTAACGACGCCGCGCTTTCCTACGAGGCGGAAAGCTCCGGCGCGCTGGGCTTCGGCTTCCGCTGCGGCTTTTTGGGGCTTTTGCACCTGGAAATCGTGCAGGAGCGCCTGGAGCGGGAGTACGACCTGGACCTGGTCACCACCGTGCCCAGCGTCATCTATCATTTTTTGCTCAATGACAACAGCGTTCTGAGCATCGACAACCCCACCCACTACCCCGACCCCATGCGCATTGTCAGCAGCGAGGAGCCTTTCACCAGCGCGCATATCTATGCGCCGTCGGAATACGTGGGGGCGATTATGGAGCTGTGCCAGGAGCGGCGCGGGGTCTTTAAAGACATGACCTATATCGCTCCGGAACGGGTGGACATCCATTACGAGCTCCCCCTGAACGAGAGCATCTATGACTTTTTTGATAACCTGAAGTCCCGCACAAGGGGCTACGCGTCGTTTGACTACGAGTTTCTGGAGTACCGCAAATCGAACCTGCTCAAGCTCGACGTGCTGCTCAACGGGGACGTGATCGACGCGCTGTCATTCATTATCCACGCGGATAAGGCGGCGGCGCGGGCCCGTAAAATCGCCGAAAGGCTCAAGGAAAATATCCCGCGCCAGATGTTCGAGATCCCGGTGCAGGTGGCCGTCGGCGCGAAGGTGATCGCCCGCGAAACGGTGAAGGCCATGCGCAAGGACGTGCTCGCGAAGTGCTACGGCGGTGACATCACAAGAAAAAAGAAGCTTCTGGAAAAGCAAAAAGAGGGCAAAAAGCGCATGCGCCAGTTCGGCTCGGTGGAGGTGCCGCAGGAGGCCTTCATGGCGGTGCTGAAGCTGGATGAGTGAGAAATTTAAAAATTGCTTGAGAACGGAGTGCGCGCTTTGCCGAAGAAAAAAAGCGGCCGCGAAAAGATTTTGGTGCTGGGCAACGGCATTGTGCCGGAATACTTCGCGTGGGAACACGCGGCTTATCCGGATGTGGTATTTGGCGGCGGCGCCGATTTCTGGTTTCGCCGGCACAATTACCTGGCTTTGGCCTTATATCGGTCGGGCTGCCTGACACAGGAGCGCATTGTTGCCTGGTACGCAAAACGAAACTGCAAAAAATACAGCAAGATCATCTTTTTTGCCTATTTCGATAAGCAGGCCTTCCTCAACCCGGCTTATCTGAAGAACAAGCGGCGGAATACCTATGTTTGGTTCTGGGACCCTGTCCGCGATGAAATGTTAGGTTCGGATTTTGTGGAGCAATGCAGGCGCTGCCATCACTTGTACTCCTTTCAGGCGGAGGACTGCGCGCGCTACAGGATGCACTTTAACACGACGCTGTATCTCCCGCCGGAGGATATTGAGGCATTTATGCCGCGGGCGGCGCCGCTGTATGACGCGCTGTTCCTTGGCAGCGATAAGGGTCGGGGAAGCGTTTTGCGTGCCTGCTATGAGCAAATGGCCTCACTGGGCCTGCGGCCCTTTATTTATTTACACATCAAGGGGCGCCGGGAGGAAAGCGCCGGCGGCGGCTGGCTGGAAACAGGGAAAGCAATACCCTACCGGAAATACCTGCAGGACTATGTGGCGAAAACACGCGCGATTATGGATATCTGTCAGGAAGGGCAGACGGGCTTCTCCCTGCGGGTGATGGAGCATCTGTTCTTCGATAAAAAGCTGATTACCAATAACGCGGCCATCAAAGACGCGCGGTTTTATCATGCCGACAATATTTTTCTCCTGGGCAAGGACGATATGGGGAAGATGGAGAAATGGCTTGCGCTGCCTTTTGTGCCGATCGCGCGGGAAATCAAGGATGGGTATCGGTTTGAAAACTGGGTGAAGCGCTTTGCCCGCGAATGAATTTGAAACGGATGGTGGGCAGTTAGCATGGACAACCATAAGGACCGGTCTTTTCAAGAGGATAACCAGGATCTGCTATCCATGATCCGCCGGCACCTGGACGCGGAAAACGCTCCGGCTCCTCCGGTGCAGCCGGAGCCGCGCAAGGCGAAAACGGCGGCGGAATCCCTGCGGGAGCTGGAGGCCATCACGGGCACGCGGCCGCCGGTACAGACGCAGCCAATGCGGCGCCCCCGGTCTGACGCCTGGGATTATTCCGCGGCGGCGGAGCGGGCGGCCAGTGAGCTGTGGCAGCAGGAGGACTATCTGGCGGGTCTGCCGCGGTTTGAGTCGCCGCAGCGGGCCGCGCCGGCCAGGCAGGGCGCGCCCGGGCAGGGTGGAACGAGGCGGCGCAGGAGGAAACACGGTTTTCGGCGAATGATCGCGGCGGCGTTGATTGCGCTGCTGCTGCTGGCGGGCTCGGGCTACGGCTTCGCCTATGTGCAGGCGGGCAAGGTGAAGGAGGGCAGCCAGATTGCCCACCAGCGGGGCGCCGGCACGGCGAGCTCGCTTCGCGTGACGAACATTCTCCTCGTTGGGCTGGATGCCACGCGGGCCGACACCGTGCTGCTGCTGAGCATCGACCGGGCCAGCAAGAAGCTCAAGCTGAGCTCGTTTCTGCGGGACAGCTGGGTTGAGCTGCCCGACGGAGGCTGGAGCAAGCTCAACGCGGCCGTGGCCAAGGGGGGCGGCGCGCTGGCGGAGACCGTTGAGCGGAATTTTAAAGTGAAGATTGATCACTACATGATGGTGGACTTCCAGGCGTTCGAGGAGATCATCGACGCGATGGGCGGCGTTTCGGTGCCGGTGACCGACAAGGAGGCCGACTGGCTGTGCGGCAAAACACGGCTGGGCAGGCAGATCGGGCGCGAAAGCATGCGCGGCCAGATGGAGCAAAACGGCGCGGTGGCCATGACCGGGGAGCAGGCGCTGATCTTCTGCCGCATCCGTTATCTGGACAGTGACTTCGGACGCACCAAGCGGCAGCGCGTTATGATTGAGCGAATGGCGGCCCAGCTCAAACGGACGAATCCGCTGAAGTGGATGGGCATCGCCGACATTGCCTTTTCCGGGATTGAAACCGACATGCGGCAGCTCAGCCTGACGAATCTGGCGGTATCCTTGCCGTTTTACGCCGGCTTCGATGTGGAGCAGCACACGGTTCCGGCGGAAAACACCTATAAGGACGCCACGAAGAACGGCCAAAGCGTGCTGGAGCTGAACATAGAAAAAAACAGCGAATTGCTCCGGCAGTTTTTATATGAAGAATAAACAGAGCTTCGCGCGAAGTTCTCTGATGAAAAAAGGAGAAGGAAATCTATGGCAGTGTTTCGCCCGTTCCGCGCTATCCGCCCGCGCCCCGATTTGGCCGCGCGGGTAGCCGCCTTGCCCTACGACTGTATGAGCTCCGAGGAGGCCCGGGAGCAGACAGCGGATAATCCGTATTCGTTTTTGCACATTGATAAAGCGGAGATCGACCTGCCCGCGGGCACGGACCTCTACGACGACAGGGTCTACGAAACCGCCGCCGGCAACCTCGCCAGACTGCGGCGCGAGGGCGTTTTCGCGCAGGACGAGGCTCCCCGGTTCTATGTCTACCGACAGACCTGGCGGGGCCGCAGCCAGGTGGGCCTTGTGGGCTGCGCCTCCATCGACGATTACAAAAACAACGTCATCAAAAAGCACGAGCTGACCCACCCGGAAAAGGAGGTCGACCGCATCAGGCATGTGACGGCCTGCAACGCCAATACAGGCCCGATTTTTCTGACTTACCGCGACTCCCGGAGCATCGCCGCGCTGTTGGACGATTGGTGCCGGACGCACCGGTGCGAGGTCCATTTTGTTGCGGAGGGCGGCGCCGAACAGGAGATCTGGCCCATCGGCGACGCCGGGCTGATCAGGACGCTGCGGGAATCCTTCGCGGCTTCGGGAGATTTGTACATTGCGGACGGGCACCACCGCTGCGCCTCCGCCGCGCGGGTGGGCTTCCAGCGCCGCGCCGGGTGTTCCGGCTGCACGGGAGAGGAGGAATTCAATTTCTTCCTTGCCGTGGCGTTTCCGGAGCACCAGCTGAAGATATTTGACTACAACCGCGTGGTGAAGGATCTCAACGGCCTGGGCGTGAAGGCCTTTCTGTCCCGCCTGGACGCTCTGTTTTCCGTGGAGGTCCATGCCGCGGAGGGCCAGCCGTATCATCCGGAGGCGGGGCATTATTTCGGGATGTATCTGGATGGCCTGTGGTATCGCCTGCGCGCGCGGCGCGGCAGCTTCGACGAAAGCGATGCTGTAGCGAGGCTGGATGTGGATATTCTTCAAAAAAATCTTTTGGCTCCGATTTTGGGGATCCAGGACCCGCGGCGCGACCACCGCATTGAGTTTGTCGGCGGCATCCGCGGCCTGGGCGAGCTTGAGCGCCGCTGCCGCGCTGATATGCGGCTTGCCTTCGCGATGCATCCCACCACAACGGAAGAGCTCATGGCCATTGCGGATTCCGGCAACATCATGCCGCCGAAATCCACCTGGTTCGAGCCGAAGCTCCTCAGCGGGCTGTTTATCCATGATCTGGAATAAAATAGCGGAAAATAACAGCTTTTCCGTTCTTTTCACTTGACAAAGAACGGAAAATATTCTACAATGGGACATGTGAGCCGGCTGGGCAGTCGCGCGCGTTACAGCGTGAGGAAAGTCCGAGCTCCGCAGAGCGGGATCACGGCTAACGGCCGCCGAGGGTGACCTTAGGGAAAGTGCAACAGAGAGATACCGCCTGCCGGACTTTAGTCTGAAATCAGAATTAAAATCTGGCATGGTAAGGGTGGAAAGGCGAGGTAAGAGCTCACCGGCGCGCGGGGAACCGCAGCGCCCTGTAAACCCGATCCGGAGCAACACCGACCGGGGACGCGCGAAGGCGCGGCGCTTGCTCGGCGCATTCCCCAACGGGTGGCATGACCGCGTCAGCAATGGCGCGGCTAGATAGATGATTGCCTTCAACGACAGAACTCGGCTTACAGGCCGGCTCACATTAGGTGAACGCTTTAGGCGCGCGAAGAAAGACCGAAGGCCAGGGCTGCGCTGCTCTGGCGCCTGAGATCCTCAAGCCGCCTATTCGCGGGACATTCTTCCTCCGCATATGATGTGGGGAAAGGGTGTGTTTTGTAATGCTGGATACATTTTTTTACGGGGTCCTGGTTTTTTTTGTAATGCTGGGAATCGTGGCCTTTGTCTATCTGATCATGATGCGGCTGCTGCGCACGGGCGCCGCGGGGCGCTTTGTTGTGATGATCCCTCCCAACGCGTCTGAGGAAGAGATTGTGTCTCTGGTATGCGCGGCGCTGCTTCGCGTGGGGATTATGGCCCGGATGGACAGCGGCGAGGTGGTCGCGGTGGACTGTGGTTTGCCTGAGGCCAGCCGCGCGCGCTGCGCCGCGCTCTGCGAAGAGCTGGGACACACCCATCTGTGCGGAGCCGATGAGCTGATGAAGCATTTGACGGGGAACAGGAAAGAATGACACATGCGAGAATTATCGAAAAGCGCGGCTTATTGCTGGGAAAGGGCGCTTCTGGCTCTTTTTCCGCGCCGCTGCGTCTGGTGCGGCGGGGTTACCGAGCCGGATTGCGCTTTGTGCTGTGAATGTGAGCCCAAGGCGCCGCCGATGGGGGAGCGAAAAACGATTCGCTGCGGGGATACACGCGAGGCGGCGCTGCTCAGCGTGTTCCCCTATCAGTGCCAGGCGAGCCGGATATTTCTTCGCGTGAAATTTCAGGGCGAACGGCAATTCGCGCCCTGTATCGGCTACACCATGGCGGAAACGCTCCGCTCCGCCTGCCTTGCGGACAAGCATGAAGAGCCGCTGTTTTGCGCCGTGCCGATGACCGCGCGGCAAATCAGGGAACGCGGGTATAATCAGAGCCAGTTGATGGCGAAATCGGCGGCGCGCTGGCTCGGCGCGGAATTCACCCCGGCGCTCTTGCGGAAGGAACGCGAAACGGGCGTGCAGCACAACCTGCCCGCAAGCTTGCGCGAAAAGAATGTGGCCGGCGCTTTTTCCGCCGCGCGGCCCGATTTGGCGCGCGGGCGGCGCGTCGTTCTCTGCGACGACGTGACAACCACCGGGGCCACGCTGCGCAGCTGCGCCCGGGTGCTTTACAGCGCAGGCGCGGCGGAGGTCATCTGCCTTGCCTATCTGGAATCCAAAAAACGGCACATAAAATAAGATCAAAACAGCAAGCTAAAAATATTAATCGACAGCTGCCACATGATGCCCGAAGGGGGGGAGCGGCATTCCCGGATTGCAAATCGGCATTGATTTGGGGACCACATCTATTATTGTATATATTAAGGACCGGGGTATCGTGCTTAACGAGGCCTCCATTGCCGCGCTGGACGCGCAGAGCGGCGACGTGCTTGCCCTGGGCAACAGCGTCTACCAGATGGTGGGCCGCAGCCCGGATTCCCTGCGGGTGGTGCACCCCATGCGGGACGGCGTCATCTCGGATTTTACGGTGATCCACGCGATGATCGCGCATTATATCAAAAAAATATGCGGAAACCGGCTGTTTAAGCCGAGCGTGATGATTTGCATGCCCGCTTCCGTCACGGGGCTGGAGCGCAGCGCGATTTTGGAGCTGGCGATCGCGGCGGGGGCCAGCCGGGCTTGTCTTGTGGACGAACCCCTGGCGGCGGCCCTGGGGGCCGGGATGAACATTGCCTATCCCGGCGGACAGATGATCGTCGATATTGGCGGCGGGACGACGGACGTGGCGGTGATCACTATGGGGACGGTCACGCTGTCGCGCAGCGTGAAGCTGGCCGGCAATGCGCTCAACGAGGGCATACAGCGTTATTTGCGCCGGGAGCGGAACGTGCTTATCGGCGATTTGACGGCGGAGGAAATCAAACGGCGCGTGGGCTGCGCCCGTTTGCGGAGCACAGAGCTGGCCATTTCGGTGCGCGGGCAAAGCTATGTTTCGCGTCTCCCCGTGCGGCTGGAGGTCAGCTCCACCGAGAGCTTTCTCGCTATGCGGGAGCGGCTGGGCGACATGGTCGAATCCATTGTCCGTGTTTTGGAGGAAACGCCGCCCGAGATGGCGGGCGATATCTTCGACCAGGGCATAGTGCTCACGGGGGGCAGCTCGCTCTTGCGGGATTTTGACGCGATGCTGCATGAGCGCACGCGGCTGCGGGTGCGCGTGGCAAAGGATCCCATTCACTGCGTCGCCCTGGGCCTGGGTATCCTCATGGAGCACCAGAGCATCCTGTCGGACAATAACTATTACTACCGCACCGACGACGATATCGGTGAGTATGCCAGAAACCGCAATCTATAACGCTTGATAGGTTATCCCCGGTCAGCCTCGCGCCTTGACCGGGGATTTTGTTTCTTGCTTAAGCGGCGCGGCCACTGCCGCGGTCGGGCGGGCTGGCGCGTCTGGCCGAAGCGCTCTGCGGCGCCGGCTGTGAGAGCGGAACCGCGGAAGCCTCCGCCTCGGCGGCGCGCAGCACGGCATCCTCCAGCTCAAGGGACTCCCGATAGCGGCCCACCGCCTCCGCGGCGGCATTCACCGCGTGGTTCTCCCAGGCGACCAGGCGATTGGCGCGAAAAGCACCGAAAACAATCAGTGCGCCTATCACGCAAAAAAACAGCAAACCAAGAATAGAGCTCAACATCAGCGGTCATCCTTCCCGAACGAATGTTTAACACGTCTCTATTATAGCACAGATGTTCTGGCTTGTCAATACATTTGTTCTAATTATTCGAACTTTTTTTCGGCGCAGGGTTTTCCGGTGGATAACACGGTGGAAAACCGGTGTATATCTATCTGTAAAATAATTATAACACAATATATGGGCGCTGTCAACTGGTATTTGACCACAATATACCAGGCGCCCCTGTGGAAAAGACGAGGAGCCATATGAACGAATTGTGACAAAATGTAACTATTTTGAAACGATTTGCCTTTTTTACTTGAAATTCAATTTCCAATGTGATATAATAAACGGGAAAGAACAAACGCGAAATCATAGCGGAGCGGAACAAACCGTATGCAGAAAGTGAGCGTTTTTCATGCCAGAAAACAGGAAACCGCCGGAAGAAGACGGCGTATATCGGGTAAAGCATGTGACGAAATCCGCCTGGGAGCAAGGGCCACTGCCTCTGCCCGGGCTGGGCGAGACCCGGCCCTCCGCGATGCCGCAGCTCGCGAAGAACGTGGAGGATGTTACGATTGAACTGGCGATGACGGGCGAAATCCCCATCGCGGTGATTCTGGAGGCGCTTTCTAAAGAAAAAAAAGTATTTTCTAAAGAAGAAGCACTTTCTAAAGAAGAAGTGAGTAAAGAAATAAAAACAGAAGAAGCAAAAGACGAAAAAAAAGACGAAAGAAGAGTAAAAGAAGCAAATGAAATAAAAGATTTTTGGTCAAAGATGCCGGGCCAGGGCCCGATACGCCCCGAGGATATCGAGGCGAGGGAGCCCGCGCCCGTGCCGGAGCCCAAGCCGAAAGCGGAGAAATCGAAGAAAGCGCGGCAGGCGAAGAAGCGCGCGGCTATGGCGAAAAAACGGCCGGCAAAAGCGGCTGAGCCGGCGCGGGCAGTGCCGGAGTTCGCGAAGGAGCTGACGCCCGAAACGCCGAAGCCAAAGGCGGATCCCGCGAAGGTGGAGGCGGCGAAGGCGGAAATGCTGGCCCAGGCGCGCAAGGCGAAGGAAAAGGAGCTGCTGGCAAAGAAGCTGGAACCAAAGCCCGAGAAAATTCAAAAACAAAAGCCGGAAAAAATTCAGCAGCCAAAGCCGGAGAAAGTCCAAAAGCCAAAGCCGGAGAAAGTCCAAAAGCCAAAGCCGGAGAAAGTCCAAAAGACAAAGCCCGAAAAAACGCAAAAGCCAAAGCCGGAGAAAATTCAGCAGCCAAAGCCGGAAAAAATGCAAAAGCAAAAGCCGGAGATGAGGGAAACGATTCCAACCGGACCCATGGTCCGCGGCGACGACTGGGTTGCGCGCTTCAGCGGGTTTTGGGAGGATGACGCGGCGCTGTATCACGTGCCCGTGGCGCGGATTCTGCGGACGGCGTACCGAAGCCTCTACTTTTTTGGGCTTCGCACGGTGCGGCCCGCGCAGCGCGTGCTTCGCCACGCAAAGCCCTTGTTCACGCAGCCGGCGCGGGCCCTCTGGCACTTGCTGCGAAGCTTTGTCCTGACGGTCAGGCATCTCACGACAGGGCGCGCGCGGCGTTCCCTGGCGCAGGCACGCGCGCTGCGGCAGGCCCGTCTGGCGGAGCGCGGGAGCAGGCCCACATCCAAAGAGGCGATCCTGATTGCCCTGGCCGCTTACATGGGTATCCTGCGCACGGCGTGCAACACGGCGCTGCCCGCGGCGGCCCTCGCGCTGCTGCTGGCGGTGATCCAGGGTGTGAGCAGCGAAACCTACGCGCTGCAGGTGGTGTACAATCAGAAGGACCTGGGCTACGTCGCCAATGAGGTGGTGTATCTTTCCGCGCAGGAGAGCGCCCGGGAGCATATGTCCCTGGAGTCCGCGGCGGGCGGGGCCGAAAAATCCGCGGAGGCCTCCTACGCGATCACGAAGGTGACGCCGGAGCAGCTGACCGACACCGATACCCTGCGGGACGAGCTTTTGGCCTACGCCCCTCAGTCAATGACCAGTGCCTGCGGCGTCTATGTGACAGATCCCGCCGATGAAATCCGGGAGCTGGTGGCCACCATTAAAAACGAAACGGACGCCAGCGCGGTGCTGGAGTCCATCAAGACAAGGTATGCCGCGCAGATGGAGCTGCAGACCGGCGACACCGTGGGCTTTGTGCAGAAGATTGAGCTGGTGCAAAGCTTTTATCCCGCCGAGGACGAGCGCATGGTGGACGCCGCCGGGCTTTCGGCCCTGCTCACCGGGATGAAGGAGGGCGAGAAGGTCGAATACGCCAGGGACGACGAGGACTCCATCTGGTCCATCGCCCACCGCAACGGCACCACCGAGGAACGGCTGCTTTCGCTGAATCCGCAGTACAGAGACGCCTATGTGCATAAAGGAGACCGCGTGGTGCTCTCGCAGCAGGTGGATTTCCTCCAGGTGAAGGTGGTGCGCACCCAGACCCGCACAGCGCCTGTGCCCTTTGAAACGACGAGCACCATGAGCGGCAGCATGTATCAGGGCGAGCGGCGCACCACCACTAAGGGGGTGCCCGGCGAAGACACCATCGTGGAGCGCGTGACCTATGTCAACGGCAGCCGTGTTTCCGCCGAGGAGGTCTCCCGCACCCGCACGAAGGAGCCCGTAACCGAAAAACTGCTGCTGGGTAGCAAGAGCACGCGGGTAACCCGGTCGGATGGCTCCTCCTATACGATCAACCCTTCGGCGCAGGGATTTGTATGGCCTGTGCCCGCGCTGAAAAGCATCACCTCCCGCTATGGCTCCCGCGGCCGCGGCTGGCATTCCGGCATCGACATTTCGGGCAGCGGCGCCAGCGGCAAAACGGTTGTGGCGGCCAAGCAGGGCCGCGTCGAATCCGCCAACTTTTACTCCGGCTACGGCAACCAGATTGTAATCGACCACGGCAACGGCGTAAAGACCCGCTACGCGCACCTGCTGGGCAATTCCACCTCGGTCAGGGTCGGCGAGTACGTCGATATCGGCCAGCCCATCGCCCGCGTGGGCAACACCGGCAACTCCACCGGCCCGCACCTCCATTTTGAGGTGATCATCAACGGCAACACGCAAAACCCGTCGAATTATGTGAGGCCGTAGAATAAAAAAGCGAATATAAAAGGCAAAGCCCTGCGGCCGCCAGGCTGCAGGGGCTTTGCACTGTTTGTAGCCGCAGTTCACGCCAGTGATGCGCCCTACAAGGATACAGCCAAAAACCGAACGTCCGTTTTAAAAGTTTCACGTCTGTTCTTGTTCGTCTTGTGCTCTTATCAGCTTTTGGCCGTATCCTCATAGGGGCGGCACCGTGGTGCGGCCGCTTCGTTTTGTCAGAAATCAAGCGATTTGTTCTTCAAACACGGCGCAGAATACGCAGGAACGCTGTATGTTGCGTATGCTGCCGTTCCAGCAGGCGGATTTGCCCTTGAGCTTCGAATAATAGTAAGGCGGAGTGGCGTTGTGGCCGTGGGCCACGTATTCCTGCTTAAGCACCACGCCGGTTTCGCTGAGGAAGGTGACGAGGTATTCCTTGGGGGAATACACCGCCATGGTCTGCACGTCCGAGAGGACGAAGGCCACCTGGGGCTCCCAGTGGTCGAAGCGCCAGCCTCTGGGCGGCTGAGGGGCCGCGGGAGCCTGGGCGGTTTTGCCGTGGCGCACGCGTTTATCGCCCAAAAAGGTTCCGTTGGCGTCGAAGAATTCCACTTTATACGTCTTTTCCAGCAATGTCGAATATCTCCTTTTTGTATATCACGCCTCCCTGCGCCGCCCCGCCGCGAGCAGGGGCACGTTTTTTTCGGCCTCCCGCGCCGCGCCGTAAAGCAGGCTCATGGAGAACACCTGCTGGGGCCGCATGGCTGTGTCGTATATTTTGATGCCCTCCGCTGTCAGCGCGACGAAGACGTCGCCGGTCACGGGGAACCGGAAGGGGGCGATGGGGTCCTGCTGCCGCAAATGCAGGCAGACGAGATCGTTTTGGCTCAGGGACGCGCCGTAGCGCCAGCTGCCCAGGGGGATGATGGCCGCTTTCTCCGCGTCCCGCAGATCAAGCACCTGTACGCGGCAGACGCAGGGCTCGCACTGGGCGTAGACCTTGAGGTCGCAGGTGACGCGGCCAAGGCCTTCACCGGGGGAGAGGAAGCGGGGCTCCGCCTGTGGCTCCTCCGGCACAGCTTTCCAGCCTTTCAGGCTCCAGCCCTCGGGGGCTTCATAGGCAATGGGCCCGGCCAGCTCGCCGTAAGCGACGACGAGCTCGTCCAGCTCGAAGCCGTTTTGGTCATAAAAGGCCACAAAGAAGGTCTCGCGCTCCAGCTCCTCAATGATTTCACGGGGGCCCGTTACGCCGCGCAGCTCGCCCTGCCAGCGCCGGGCCACGCAGCCCTCGGGAAGGGGCGGCATGCTTTGCGGGAGCGGGGCGTCGCAGCCGTGGCGTACCATGGCGGTATATACCAGTACGCCGTCTTCGTTCCTGAAGCGCACGGAGTATTCCTTCTGGATCACCGCGGCGCGCACCACGATGTCCTGGGTGATGCAGGAAAGGTTGTGGCTCCAGCCGGTGTGCAGCCAGCCCTCGCCCTTGCGGGGCTCATAGCTGGGAGGCATCACCGCGCAGTTGGCTTTCACGGCCCGGGGAGCGGCCTCCAGAGGCCTGCCCTCCTCGTCGCAGAAGGTGACGGCGTGCACCAGCTGTGATTTCCCTGGCACCAGCTCCGTGAGCGCCACGCAGAAGATGTCGTCCGTGACGCAGACGACGGAACGGCTCCACTTGAGGAAGCGCCGGCCCTTTGGTACGTGATACACTGGAATATCGGAGGCGGGGGCCACGGAATGGCCGGAGCTCTCGATGACCCGGGGCGGTGTGGCCGCCTCGCCGTGGGGCACGCGCTGGGGCGGGCCGATGGTCTTGCCGTTGCTGTCCAAAAAATAGACCAGATGCCGCTTCGGCCCGACCCTGGCCTTGATGACGCGGTCCGCGGTCACACAGGTCCAGCCTTCCTCCCAGCCGTGGAACAGCTTGCCGTCCGGGGGCTCATATACAGGGGGGATGGCGTCGCAGCCGTGGCGGATCTCCTGCTGCGCGCCGGGAAGGGGCTTGCCCAGCTCGTCGGCAAAACGGACGGTGTAGCTTTTGTGCCGATAGTGCACATCAACGACCTCATCTTGTTTTACGCGATGAAGCGATGGTGGGCTGAAGCAAACAAGGTCCCAGCCTTCCCTGTTCGGGCCGCAGTCGGCGGGGTATGCCGGGCAGTCGGAGCCCGCGGTCACGGGCATGCGGTGGAAGGTGGAGCCCGGCGAGCCATCCTCAACAAAACGAAAAAAAACGGTAAAAAATAACGGCTCGTCGGCCTTGGAATGAAACATCCCCATGCAGCTCAACATCCTTTCGGTGAGGTCACAGGCATATCATAGCGTGTGAGCATCAGGAAGTCAATGCGCTGACATGGGGAAGCGGTATTTATTTTCACATGAATTTGATCAATTGGGAATTTATGCAAGCGATCGCGAATATCTCAAGTCAAAAGCTGGGGCGGGAAAGGCGGCAGAAAATCCCTGGGGAAATTTTGGTCAGCCATCCTCCCAGTTATGCCACACCGCCTGCACGTCGTCGTTGTCGTCGAACATATCCAGGAGCTTTGTCATGTTCTTGACGTCATCCTCGCTGGTCAGGGCGGTCATGGTGCCGGGAACATATTCGATCTCGGCGGAGAGGAAGCCGTAGCCCGCGGACTCCAGGGCCTCGCGCACAGCGCCAAAATCGTTGTTGGGCTCGGTGCGGATGTCGAACACCCCGTTTTGATGAAGAAAGTCCACTGCGCCGGCTTCCAGGGCGGTTTCCATCAGCGCGTCCTCATCCACGCCCTCGTCTTCCACCAGAAGCACGCCCTGCCGCGCGAACAGAAAGGACACGCAGCCGCTTTGCCCCAGGTTGCCGCCGTATTTGTCGAAGTAATGCCGCATTTCACCTGCCGTGCGGTTGCGGTTGTCGGTGAGGGCCTCCACGATCACGGCCACGCCGGAGGGCCCGTAGCCCTCGTAGACGATGTTTTCGTAGTTCGCGCCGCCGGTTTCCCCCGCGGCCTTTTTGATGATGCGCTCAATGTTTTCGTTGGGCACATTGTTGGCCTTGGCCTTGGCGACGACATCCTTGAGCTTGGCGTTGGAGGCTGGATCCGGCCCGCCCTCCCGCACGGCGACGGCGATTTCCCGCCCGACCTTCGTGAATATTTTCGCTCGCTGGGAGTCTGTTTTCTCCTTCTTGCGTTTGATGGTGCTCCATTTCGAATGTCCGGACATTGGCTTCAAATCTTCCTTTCAAAAAAAATTCAAAAAAATTGGGCTGATCATTTCGATTGGATTTTTGCTTTGGGCTAATTTATTTATTTTAAATGATTGATGAGTTGCTCCACAATCCCGGGATGCTTCTCAAGACTGAACTTGCGCGCCCACAGATCGGGCGAGCGCGTGAGAAAATCAAAGTCCTCTTCCGTGTAGGTGTAGGGGCCACCGCGCTCCCAGTCGATTTCCCGCAGGTCGTTATCGACGGCGCGCGCCCGGAATTCGCTGTTCCAGGCGAAGGTCTGAACGAAGATCTCGTCGGCGCAGCAGCTGTGCCGGAAGGCCCTGCGCTGCTCTGGCTGTGCCATAAAATCAAGCAGGCCCAGCGCGAAGGCGTGGGTCACGCTGAACCAGGTGCCGCCCTTGCGCCAGACAAGCGCGGATTTGCGCAGGCGGTCAATGCCCAGTTCTTTTTGGACGCGGAGCAGGGCCCGCTCCATATAAAACCAGAAGCTCCCCCAATGGTTTCCCACGCGGTTATGGAAGGGATACCAGTAACGCACGCGCTCCAGACAGCTGTTCTCCATTGGCACAAAGGAGAGAAACTGCCGTTCTGGACGCTCCTCAAAAAAGCGGAGGATCTCGCCGTGGGGCTTGATGGGCAAATCCACGCCGGAAAGCAGGTGGTAGTAAGCATGTTCGAACTCTGTGGCCTCTCTGAGCAGGTTCAGGATCGCCTTGATCTGCGAATCGCCGCCCCAGCCCACGCGGATACGCGGGAGGAACGTGACGCGGGCGTGCTCCGGCGCATAGCTCTCCGCGAAGACCTCATACTGTGCCCGCGGCGCTTTTTTATCAATATGCACATAGATGTCGTTTTCTTCGTGATCCAGCAGCCGGAGCAGCTTTTCCAGCAGCGGGAATTCGTGGTGCGCGGTGATTAAGTAGGCGTGGGTTTTCATGGTCAGGCCTCCGCCCAGCCTAAGCTGCGCTCCACGGCCCGCTTCCAGCCCCGGCAGAGCTCGTCGCGCCGTGCGCGGCCCTGCTCCGGGATAAATACCCGGTCGATCTGGCGGTTTTGCTGAATCTCTTCCTTTCCGCTCCAGACCCCGGCCGTGAGGCCCGCCATGTAGGCCGCCCCCAGCGCCGTTGTCTCAACAACTTTTGGGCGGTCCACCTTCGTCTGGATGAGATCCGCCTGAATCTGCATCATGATGTTGCTGACGCTGGCGCCGCCGTCCACGCGCAGCTCCGAGAGGCTGATGCCGGAATCCGCCCGCATGGCCTCCAGCAAATCGCAGACCTGGTAGGGGATACACTCAATCACGGCCCGGGCGATGTGAGCGCGGTTCGCGCCCCTGGTGAGGCCCACTATCGTGCCCCGGGCGTACATATCCCAATAGGGCGCGCCCAGGCCCGTGAAGGCGGGCACAAGATAGACGCCGTTGGCGTCCGGCACGCTTTCGGCCAGCTCGTCGCAGCGGGGGGCGGAGTCGATGAGCTTGAGCTCGTCCCGCAGCCACTGGATCACCGAGCCCGCGTTGAAGGCGCTGCCCTCCATGGCGTATTCGACCTCGCCGCCGATGCCCCAGGCGACGCCGGTGAGCAGGCTGTGCTCCGAGCGCACCCGCCGTTTTCCGGTGTTCATGAGCAAAAAGCAGCCGGTGCCGTAGGTGTTTTTGGCCTGCCCGGGGGCGAAGCAGGCCTGCCCGAAGAGCGCGGCCGGCTGATCGCCGATGGCCCCGGTGATGGGCATGCCCGCCAGCTCATGGAGCCCGATGAGGCCCGCCGCCACCTCGCCGTGAAAGGCGCCAGAGGGCACGGCCCGGGGCAGTATATTCATGGGGATATCCAGCAGCGCGCAGAGCTCTTCATCCCAGCGGAGCTTATCGGCGTCGAAGAGCAGGGTGCGGCAGGCGTTGGAATAATCCGTTACATGGGCTTTGCCGCCGGTGAGGTTCCAGATGAGCCAGGTTTCCACCGTGCCGAAGAGCAGGCGGTCCTGTTCGGCCAGCTGGCGGGCCGCGGGCACGTTGTCCAGAATCCAGCGGATCTTTGTGCCGGAGAAGTAAGCGTCCAGCACCAGGCCCGTTCTGGACTGAAACAGCGCCGCGTGCCCGCCGGCCTTGAGCTCCTCGCACAGGCCCGAGGTGCGGCGGCATTGCCAGACGATGGCGTTATATACGGGCCGCCCGGTTGTTTTATCCCAGAGGATCGTGGTTTCCCGCTGGTTGGTCACGCCCATGCAGGCGATATCCGAAAGGCTGACCCTGCCGCCGATTTCGGAAAGCAGGATCTCCAGGGCGTTCATCTGGCTGTAGAGGATTTCCATGGGGTTATGCTCCACCCAGCCCGCCCGGGGGTAGAGCTGCTCGAATTCCTTTTGCGCCTTAGCCACGATCGCGCCGTTCTTGTCAAACAGAATCGCGCGGGAGCTGGTGGTTCCCTGGTCCAGGGCGATGACGTAGGATTTGCTTGGCATATGTATACCTCCCGGGTTTTACTATGCATTTTTGGGCGCCTTATGACGGATATCTATTGGCGATATTGGTTTAAGGCACTTCCGCGCTCACAAACACAACCCCCTCGTCGTTTGTTACGTCGCCGCTGAGGTTCAGGGGGATCGCCTCGCCCAGATAAGTGGGCGGGGGCTTTATGACGCACATAGCGAAATCCTTGACCCGCGCGGCAAACTCCCGCGTGCTGAAAAAGGGCTGGTTGGCGAAGGCCTGGTAGTCCGCGCCCACGCCGTAAGCGTCCAGCCCCAGCCGGCGGGCGATGTAGACCGCGCGGAAGAGATGATACCGCTGGGTGACAATGATCACCTTTTTCGCCTGGAAGACGTCCCGGGCGCGGTACATGGTCTCATAGGTGGAAAAGCCCGCGTGGTCCATGAAGATGTCGGCGGAGGGCACGCCGCTGTTCACCGCGTACTGCTTCATGCCGCTGACCTCGTCATAGCTGATCTGCCCGTGGTCGCCGCTCATGAGGAGCACCGGGGCCGCGCCCTGCTGATAGAGCTCCACGCCGCGCCTGACGCGGTCGGCCAGGATAGGGCTGGGGCTGCCGTCGGCCCAGACCTGCGCGCCCAGCACGATAATACAGTCCGCGCCCTCCAGGGCGGCGACCCCCTCCGGTGTGAGGATGCGCCGCTTCGCGCTTTGGGCCACCGCCAGGTTGACGGCCCCCAGCGCCGCCCCGCCGGCCAGGGCGAGGCACAGCAGCGATACGATTGCCCTGCGGATCCGCCGCCGCCTGCGTTTTACGCCCCGGGCGGTAAAGGAGGTCGCGAGTGTTTTGCTGTAATCTTGCTTTTTCAAAAGAATCACCCCGAATTTTAGACGTTAGACATTAGATTTCAGACGTTGGAAATTCAGCCACACACTGCCTGAGGTGTAAAATCTAAGAGCTTAACATCTAAAGTATAGCACAATCTTGCCTTCACGTCCAGTAAAAATCACATATTTTTTGGCGGCTGGGACACAATAGCAGGGAATATTCCTGAATATTGGAAAGGAACCACGCCAATGCGCAAGGCTGCGGAACCGGCAAACAGCAATTTGGAGGGAACAGGAAAGTCCCTTTCCTATTATCGCCATACTCTGGCGCGGAGGCTGCGGGAATTGCGCGGGCAGTACCGCCGCGCCCTGGGGCAGGGCCTCGCCCTCAGCCGCCGGCGGGAGACCGGAACCGCCGGGATCTATCGGGAGTGGCTGCGGGACAACTACTATATGCTGGAGCGGGAGGGCCACGCCGTGCTCCGGGAGCTGCGCCAGCAGTCCCGGCGGCAGGGCCCGGAGGGCCGCGCCGCCTTCGCCCGGATGCGCGCTTTCTGCCGCGCCGTCTGCCAGCGGGGCATGCTGCCGGGGCAGGAGGTTTTGCTGCGGGAGCTGCGCCGGGCCAATCCGACGGCGGCGGAGGCGGAATGGTTTCACCTGGCCCTGCGCTACGCGCTGGTGGAATACGCCGCCGAAAGCGGCCGCCAGTGGGAGGAGGAGTGGCGCGCGGCCCTGATCAGCGGCGCGGTGCGCTCCTTCCGCGCCCTGCCGGACCTGGACCTCAGCGCGCTGCTCGAGGAGGTCAATCCCCTGGAGCGCCAGCTGAGAAAGGACCCCGCGGGGATTTATCCCCGCATGGAGGAGGGGAGCCGCGCCGTGCTGCGCTCGCTGCTGGTCAGGCAGTCCCGCCGGGAGAAGCGCCCTGCCGAGGAGACGGCGCGGCTGCTGGCCCGGGACTGTGCCGGAAAGCGGGACGGCGACCCCGAGCGGCATATCGGCCTGCCGCTGCTGGCCCGGGCCTACGCCAAAAAGCGCGGCATGGCCCTGCTCTGGACGGAGAGCCTGCTGCCCGCCGTGCTTGCCCTGGCCGCGGCGGCCGCGCTGGGGGCATGGTATCTGCTGCCGCTGCTGTATTTGCCGCTGTGGGCCGTTTGCCGGGCGCCGCTGGAGGCGGTTTTTCTGCGGGGAACGGACACCGTGCCCCTGCCGCGCCTGGAGCTGGGCGGGCAGGTGACCGCGGAGGGCCGCACCCTCATCACGGTTTCGACCCTGCTGCCCGGGGCGGCGAAGGCGGCCCAGCTGCGCCGGCGCATGGAGGAGCTCCACGGGTCCAACGGCGGCGCGAACGTAACGATCTGCGTGCTGGCCGACCTCAAGGGCGCGGCCTGTGCCGTGATGCCCCAGGACGACGCGGACATCGCCGCCGCCCGCCGGGAGGTGGAGGCGCTCAACCACCGGTACGGCGGAGGCTTTTTGCTTGCCGTGCGGCCCCGGGTGTATTCCCCAACAATGCGGCAATACACCGGCTGGGAGCGAAAAAGAGGGGCGCTGCTGCAGCTGGCGGGGCGATTGAGGGAGGAGGCTTCCTCTGATTCTGATTTTTTGTGTCTGTATGGCGACACGAGATATTTACGCGATTATAAATATATTTTGGCCCTGGACGCCGACACGCGGCTGCCCCTGGACACCGTGGCGGAAATGGTGTCCGCCGCGCTGCACCCCTGCAATCGCCCTGTGTTTGACCCCGGGCTGGGCCGTATTGTCCGGGGCTACGGCGTGCTGGCGCCCTATGTGGGCGTGGAGCTGGAAAGCACCCGAGCCACTCCCTTCGCCCACGCCATGGCCGGGGAGGGCGGCATCAGCCCCTACGCGAACCATGTGTCGGAGCGCTACCAGGACCTCTTTGGCCGGGGCATTTTTGCCGGAAAGGGCCTTATCGACATTGAGGCCTTTTTGGCTGTGTCGCGGGCGCGGCCCTTTCCGGAGGAGCGGGTGCTCAGCCATGACATCCTTGAGGGCGGTTATCTGCGCGCGGGCTTTCTCGCGGATGTTCAGGTGACGGACGGCTTTCCCGCGAAGCAGGCGAGCTACTTCACCCGGCAGGAGCGCTGGGTGCGGGGCGACTGGCAGAACCTGTGCTTCCTTTCAAAGAAGCTCGGGTTGGATTTTCTGTGCCGCTATCAGCTTTTCGACAATCTGCGCCGCTCGCTGCTGGGGCCGGGCTGCCTGCTGGCGGCGCTGGCGTCCATGGCCGCGCATTCCTTTCCGGCGTCGGCCACGCTGCTGCTGGCGGCGGTTCTGGGGGTGAGCGGGAGCTATTTCGTCTCAGCCGCGCGGTCCCTGGCCTCGGGGGGTATGGCGATGCTTTCCCGGCTCTACTACGCGGGGGGCTTTCCCGCCGCGCTGGGGGATTTGACACGCGGGGTGCTGCAGGTGATTGTTCTGGCGCAGACAGCCTGGGTGAATACCGCGGCCGCCGCCCGGGGCTTTTGGCGCGGCTGCGTCAGCCATGAAAAGCGTCTGGAGTGGACCACCGCCGCCCAGGGGGAGGCCGCCCGGAGCCGGGTTTGGCCCGCGCTGTGGCCCAGCGCCGCGGCAGGCATCCTGCTTCTCGTGTTCGGGCAGGCGGGGCAGCGGCTGCTGGGGCTGTTCCTGCTTTCGAATCTTTTATTCGCGCCGCTTTCCGCCCGGCCCTCCTCCCGGGCGCAAAAGCCCCTGGAGGAAAGCGAGCGGGAGCGGGTGACCGGCTACTGCGCCGCCATGTGGAAGTATTTCGAGACCTATTGCAGCGAGGAGCACAACTATCTGCCGCCGGACAATGTGCAGGAGACCCCGGTTTTTCGCGTCGCCCCCCGCAGCTCCCCCACGAATATCGGGCTGTATCTGCTGTGTATCCTGGCGGCGCGGGACTTGGGCTTTATCAGCGCCGAGGGTATGTGTCAGCGCCTTTCCCGCAGCTTAGGCGCGGTGGAGCGGCTGGAGCGCTGGCACGGCAACCTCCTCAACTGGTATGACATCCGTACCCTGCGCCCCCTGGAGCCCCGCTACGTTTCCACCGTGGACAGCGGCAATCTCCTGTGCTGCATGACCGCCCTGCGGGAGGGCCTGCGGGAATACCAGTCCGAGCACGGGGAGGTCAAGCCGATCATGGGGCGCGTGCAGCGGCTGATCGACGGCTGCGACCTGCGCCCGCTGTACCACGCAAGGCGCAAGCTGTTTCATATTGGAATTGAGCTCAGTCCCGGCCAAACGGGCGAAGCCGGCAAGGAGCTCAACCCCGGCCAAACGGGCGAAGCCGGCAAAGAGCTCAACCCCGGCCAAACGGGCGAAGCCTCAAAAGTGTCGGCGTCTTATTATGATTTGCTGATGAGCGAGGCCCGTATGACGGGCTACTACGCCATTGCCGCGCGCATGGCGCCGAAGAAGCACTGGGGCGCGCTGGGCCGTACCCTGGCCCGCGCCGGGCGATTTACCGGGCCGGTTTCCTGGACAGGCACGATGTTCGAATATTTTATGCCCTATCTCTTTTTGCCCGCGCCGAAGGGCACGCTGGGCTATGAGGCGCTGCGCTTCTGCCTGAGCTGCCAGAAAAGGCGCGTTCCCATCGCCCGGCAGGGACAGGGGAAATTGCCCTGGGGCTGCTCCGAAAGCGGGTTTTACGCCTTCGACGCCAATTTGAATTACCAGTACAAGGCCCATGGCGTACAGAAGCTGGGTCTGCGCCGCGGCCTGGAGGAGGAGCTGGTGCTGGCGCCCTACGCCAGCTTTCTGGCCATGCAGCTGGCGCCCCGCAGCGCCTTGGAAAACCTCCGCCGCTTTGAGCGCATGGGTATGGCGGGCCACTGCGGTTTTTATGAGGCCGTGGACGCCACTCCACGCCGGGCGGGCGGGCAGGACTACGCGGTGGTGCGCAGCTATATGGCCCATCATGTGGGCATGAGCCTGCTCGCGGCGCTGAACAGCCTGCGAGAGGGGATTCTGCGGGAACGCTTTTTGGCGGACAAGAGAATGGCCAGCGCCCAAAGCCTGCTGGAGGAGCGTATTCCGGACCGCGCGGCGGTGTTCCGCGACGTGGAGCTGCGGGATACCCCCCGCCACCGGGAGCGCATTACCGCCGCGCGGGCGGTTTTCGAGGCGGCGGACGCCGCCATGCCTCGGGCACAGCTGCTGACCAACGGCGAATGGAGCTGCGTGATGACGGACACCGGCGCGGGGGTTTCTTTTTACCGGGGAGCCAGCATCCTGCGGCACAGCCCGGACCTGCTGCGCCGGCCCTGCGGCGTGCGGCTCTTATGCCTGCCTTCGGAGGGAAGCGCCGCGCCGCAAAAAATGGAGAAAACGGAGTTCGGCAACCGGGATGTTTTATATGCCTGGGAAAGCGGCCCGGTCCGCGCGTCCATGCGCACGGCGGTGCACCCCAGGCTCCCGGCGGAGGAGCGGCGGATTTGGATCAAAAACGCCGGAAGGCAAATGGCGCAGGGCAAGCTGCTGCTGTATTTGGAGCCGAGCCTGGCGCCGATGCGCGAGGAGGCGGCGCACCCGGCCTTTTCGAAGCTCTTTCTGGCGGACAGCTGCGACACGGCGCAGGAAATCGTAACCTTCAGCCGCAGCCGGCTGGACGACCGGGGCGGGGGCGTGGAAGCCCTCTGCCTCGCCGTGGGGCTGAGCAGGGGCGTTTCCGCTTTCTGTGAGCGCGACCGGGAGCGGGCGTTTAAAATCATGGAAGGCGAGGGGCAGGCGGGCCGGGGGACGGCAAGAGGAAATCCCGACGCCTGCGCCCTGTTCGAGCTGCCCTATCAGCTCCAGCCCGGCGAGAGCATGGAGTTCAGCCTGTTTTTGTGCGCGGGCTCAACAGGGGAGGAGGCCGCCGGCCGCCTTTCGCAATTGCGGGACGAGCGCGTCAGCGCAAAAATCGCGCAGGGCGCGCCGAGCCCTTTCCGGGAGGGGGAGATGGCCGCGGCCCTCGCCCGGCGGATTCTGCCCCGCCTGCTGTTTTACGCGGCCGCCTCCCAGCAGAGCCTGGAGGCCCGCGCGCGGCTCCGGGCGAAAAAGCAGGCGCTCTGGCCCGCCGGTGTTTCGGGGGATTTCCCTTTCATTTATATTCCCCTGGACAGCCCCGAGGAAATTCTGGGCGCGCTGCCGTATGTCGGGATGTTCCGCAAGTTCCATGGGGCGGGCATTCCCTGCGAGCTGGCGCTGGGCTTCCGGGAGGGCGGGGACTACGACACGCCGTTTTCCACGGCGCTGCGCGCGGCGGTGTGCCGCGAGGGCTGCGGGCATCTGGTCAACCAGCGGGGCGGCGTGCAGCTGGTGAACCTGAACCGGGTTCCCTCCGATACGGCCATGGCGCTGGAGGCCTATGCCGCGCACCTTGCCTCCGAAAAAGCGCCGAGGGAATCCGGACAGTCCCGGCCCGCCGGGGCGCTGCCGATTCTCGCGGCGAATCCCGGCGCGGCGAAGGGCGGCGCGGACGCCGGCATTTACGCGGGGGCGGGGATTTTTACAGAAGGCGGGTTTCGCGTTCCCAAGCAGGATAAAAGCCCGGCCGTCCCCTGGTGCCTGCCGCTGTGCAACCCCAGCTTCGGCACCATAGTCAGCGAAAGCGCTTTGGGCTTTACCTGGGCGGTCAACTCCCGGGAAAACAGGCTCAGCCCCTGGTATAACGACACCTGCACGGATAACCGGGGCGAGCTGCTGCTGCTGCGCTTTGGCAGCCGGGTGTATGACCTGCTGCTGGGCGCGCGCTGCGAATTCACGCCCGGGGAGGCGAGATGGACCGGCGAGCTGCACGGCATCGCGTACGAGGTCACGGTCTATGTGGCGGCGCGGGGCTGCACCAAGCGCTGCGAGCTTCGCCTGCGCAACACCACCGACCGCGGCCTTGCCCCCGAGCTGGCGTATTATCTGGAGCCGGTGCTGGGTGAGCGCCGGGAGCCCGGCGCGGTGATTCAGGGGGAGGCGCTGCCCGACGGCGCGCTGCTGCGCAGCCCCTCCTCCTGCGTGGCGGGCTGGTGCGCGCTGCTGCTCACCGGCAGCGCGGACTTTGTGTGCGCCAGCCGCCCGGACTTTCTCCGGGGCCTGTGGCGCACGGACGCGGGCTGGCCGCAGTCCGACCCCTGCGCGGCCGTGGGGCGGAAGCTGAGCCTGCCCCCCGGCGGCGAGGCCGTGGCCGAGTTCTCCCTTTCCTGGGGCGCGCGGCGCAACGCGGCGCTGTGCGCGCATCTTGTGGCAGAGCGGGACGCGCCCGCCGGGCCCGCGCTGCGTGTGGACACGCCCAGCGAAGCGCTCAACCATATGATGAACACCTGGCTGCCCCACCAGATCCTCCACAGCCGGCTCTATGGCCGCGCGGGCTTTTACCAGTGCGGCGGCGCGTGGGGCTTCCGGGATCAGCTGCAGGACGTTTCCGCCTTGACGCTGACGCACCCGCAATTGCTGCGGATTCAGCTGGCCCGCTGCGCGGCCGCGCAGTTCCCCGAGGGCGACGCGCTGCACTGGTGGCACCGTATCCCGGGGGAAGGCCTGCGCGGCGTACGCACACGCTACGCGGACGACTACCTTTGGCTGCCCTACGTCTGCGCGGAATATGTGGAGCAAAGCGGCGACGCGGCCTTTCTGGATACGCAGATTCCCTTCCGGCGGGGCGCGCCCCTGGCGCCGAATGAAAAGGAGCGCTATGCGGTTTATCCCCGGACGGCGGAGCGGGCGAGCCTCTATGAGCACTGCCTGCGCGCGGCGGACCGCGCCCTGGGGCTTCTGGGCGCCCGCGGGCTGCCCCTGATCGGCGGCGGGGACTGGAATGACGGCTTCAGCTTTCTGGGGGCGAAGGGCAGGGGAGAGAGCGTTTGGCTGGCGCAGTTCCTGGTGATGGTTCTGGAAAAAACGGCGGGGCTGTGCGCGCGCCGGGAGGAAAACGCCCGGGCGGAGCTCTACCGGCACCAGGCCGCGCTGCTGCGGCTGAATGTGGACTTCCACGCCTGGGATAAGGACCGCTACTTCCGCGCCTTCTGCGACGACGGCGCGCCTCTGGGGAGCAGATCCGAAAACGGCGCCTGCGCCATCGACAGCCTGCCTCAGTCCTTCGCGGTGCTGTGCGGCATGCCCGACGCGCGGCGGCGCGGCCTGGCCCTGGATACGGCGATATCCCAGCTGGCGGATTCCCGCCATGGAGTGGTCAGGCTGCTGCGGGAGCCCTTTGCGCTCCACGGCAGGCGGGCGGGGTATATCAACGCCTATCCGCCGGGGATCCGGGAAAACGGCGGACAGTACACCCACGCGGCGGCGTGGCTGTGCCTGGCGCTGTTCAGGGAAAACCGCCCGGACGACGCCTGGCGGCTGCTGCAAATGCTCAATCCCGCGGCGTTTTGCCAGGAGCCCGCGCGCATGGAGCGCTACCGCGCCGAGCCCTATGCCCTGGCGGGGGATGTCGCCGCCGCCCCCGGCGTGGAGGGCCGCGCGGGCTGGACCCACTACACCGGCGGCGCCGCCTGGTTTTACCGCGCCGTGCTGGAGGGCATGCTGGGGCTGCGCATGCGCGGCGGAGCGCTTGCCTGGGAGCCCTGCCTGCCCAAAGGCTGGAAGGATGTGAAAGTCACGCTGCGGCGGAAGGAGGGGGAGGACCGGAAGGAAGGGGAGGAAGTAATTATCCTGGATCAAAACGCAAAATAACGCAGATCCTGCGCGATAAAAAACAATGAGTAGTCAAAACCGGAGGGACAATGAAAACGCCCCTCCGGTTCCCTCTTTTTCATCGGCATTTTGACCAGATATTCGTTTTCTATTTTGGGCAATACGTACAAATAATAAATACTGTAACAAATTCCATTGACAAATACCTTTGAAGGGAGTATATTTAATGTGAACATCGGGGGATAGGCTCGGAAGCGTTTCGCCATTTTTTTGAGGCGGAAAAGCGCCGCTGACTAGACGAAGCTCCTGGTGAGGATTTGCGGTTTCCCCTGTGAAGGGGATGCAATATGCTTTTCGCATCCGCGGTGCCTGTTTTAAAGCAGGCAAAGCGCCCGCGGGCGGGAGAAGTAGAAGGGGAGGTATGCGAGGAGAAGGCGTGGGTCTTGCCGGCGGGTGCGCGGCCGGTAAAAGAGCGAGTAACAAGGCGCGCACGTGTCTCGCAAGACAAAAAAGGCCAAAATGGCTGTTTTGGCCGCACAGGCATTGATCTTCAATACAATGGAGGTGCAATTCATTTGAAACAATCGAAACGGTTATTGGCGTTCCTGCTGGCGGTAGTGATGCTGGCTTCCACACTGGTCGTGAGCACCAGCGCGGGCCTGAGTCTTCCTTCGGTTTACCAAGGAAACCTCAGATATGACAACACGGGGAAAATTATCCTCAGCACCCACCACTACGCGACAGCTCTGCTCGACAAGCTCGACGAGCTGCTAAAAGGACTGGACGTTTATCTTCCTGTGGTCGAGCTGCTGGGCGATATTGCCAACACCCTCGGCCTTGGTTCCTTGGTGATCAATCTCAGGAGCATTGATCAGGCCCTGGGCACGCTGAATCAGATTAATGGTCTTCTGGCCGGTACCCTGGGCGGCCTGATTCCGATGCTCAGCCCGTACAATCTGAAGCTGGACTATGTGACGCCCGGATCATATCGCCGCACCAACACGGGAGATGCAAGCACCATTGATACCACGATTCTCGTGCGTTTGCTTATGGTGTTCGCCGACCCGGACCGCAACGGCCGCAACGGCGAGCTGGTTTCCAAGCTGCTTCTTACGCTGCTTGACCCCGACACGATCGTGCCTACAGCGGGCGTTTCGAAGCCCCGGATTGAAGCGAACCTCGGCGGTCTGGTCGGCAACCTGCTGAAGGGCCTGCTCGGCGATTTCAACATTCCGAACCTGCTCAAGGGGCTGCTTTGGGGCATCGTATATCCCGAGGATGAGGGCCCGGTGCCATCCCTGCCCTCAACGCTCGACGAGATCATTGAGACCCTCGTTTTCACCCTGCTGGGCCGCATTGATCCGTTTACCAACAATGCTGGCGATAAGTTCACAATCCTGGATCTTCTCGGCGGCATCGATGTCACCACCGACAGCGTCTACACGCTGCTGGAGAAGATCGTTCCCGGCCTTTATGACAAGGCGCTGAAGCCCGTGCTGGATGTTCTGCTCAAGCCTGTTTTGGCGGAAGCGGCGGAAACCGCGGGCCTCACCGACTACCTCAAGCTTGATTACCAAATGCCAAGCTACGATGCTTTCTGCGCGAAATCCGTTGCGGAAGGCGTCTTTGCGCCAGGCGAACGCGGTGTCGTCGGCCAGATCAACACGATTCTCGGCATGATCCTGACGACCGTGATTGACGTGGACGCGGTGAACGCCGCGCAAAGCGGTGCCTCGTTTGCGTGGGACTACACAGACAACGGCGCGGTGCTCGACAACTTTATTGCCGGAGCCAAGACCTTGGTCAAGGTTTTCAGCGACAAGCTCTTTACCCTGACCCCCATGCCGGAGGACAGCCAAATCGACAGCATGCCGGAAGAGGATTTCATCCCCTTCTTCGCGCGCGCTATTATGAATGAGTATATCAGTTATGTCTACATCCCGGAGGATGCCGACACGCTGACGAAGGTGATCAACTATCTGCTCATTGAACTGTCCGCCTACGTGATCCCCAACCGGTTCCCGGGATATGTGGAAAGCTATTACGGCGCGAACGCGGCGCAGCTGGACGAACAGGATACCCTGCTTGACCTGCTGGCGGACTACCTTGTGAAGCTGCTGTACTTCCTGGTGGATACCAATGTACTCAGCGAGGGTGGTAACAATTATGACCGCAGTGCCTATCTTGGCCAGAAGCAGGCCCAGACCGGCGCCGGAGGCGCTCTCTCGCTGGCTTACGGCGACGGCTTCGACACGACAATCGCGAAGCTGATCAACTGGATCATCGGCAACTTCGGCGGCCTGTTTGCCCCCTCCAAAATTGTTGGCCGTACCGCCCTGGTGACCAACCCGAGCAACGCCTGGGCTACCCTCAACAACGTCTTCTTCAGCATTTGGGATCCCGTTTTCCTCAACGGCGGCCCCGACGGCACCACCAGGGGTCTGCGGGAGTTCCTTGTGGAGGATGTGATCGGCACCGTTCTCAGCCTTGATATTGGCAAGCTGCTCAGCCTGCTCACGAGAGTGGAGGCCACGGGCAATCCGAACACCGAGGTCGGCCTCAACAAAACCGTCGTGCGCGTGCTTGTGAAGCTGATTTTCGATCTGGTGAATCTGGTCGGCGGCCAGATCAACTACGCCGGCTCCTCTTCACCCGCCGCGATTATTACGCCCGAGGCGTACACCACCTTTACCAGCCTCGACAGCTTGCTTCATCCCGCGAACGCTGTGCTGCTGTGCGATTCTCTGGGCAAGATCATTACCGGCCTGGGCGCGATGGGCGACCGCCTTGTTGCCACGGTGGTTCCCTTCCTGACCGATATTCTCGGCATGGTTCCGGCGCAGGGGTATCGCCCTCCCTCCATTGACCTGCCCGCGGCGACGCCCTATGAAGACATTTACGTGTTCCGTTACTCCAGTAGTGACACAATGGCTCTCACCGTCATTAATGAAGGCGGCGGCGTGCCACAGATCAACTATAACGCCTCCTATATGCCTGTGCCCGAAATAGCCTACAGCTACAACGTTTTGGGGGCTGAGGTGTGGTATTCCAACGGAGTCAGCAATGTCCAGGCCAGCGGTGTTTCTGTCGGCGGTATTGGCGCGGGCCTGCTGGTGACGCCGGCCAATCCGACAGGTACGATCACCCTGGGCAATCTCAACGTTAACGCTCCGCTTCTCAGGGATAAGATGCTGACGATTATCCTGGAATACGATGTCTACGAGACGAATAGCGAGACGCTCCAGCTCATGGAAAAGATCAACGGAAACACGCCCATCAGGACACCCTTCTATGTCTACATGGCTCATCCGAATCACTATGACCAGGATGCGGACAGCAATTTTGTGCTCAGGGATTACAGTGAATACACCAAAACGGATCAGGGTACGAATTACAATACGGGAGCAGCCGCGCTGGACGAGGGCGGTTATGCCGCCAAGGCCGTCTACCTCCAGACGTTCTTCTTCGACAGGAACAGCACGCTGAAGGATCTGCTGAACATCGGCATCAACATTACCCGCCCGAATGATTTGGGCGTGTTTGACGCGGAAGGCGAGCAGATCGTACCTCCCCTTAACGACGCGCCCTCCTGGGCGATAATCGACGATTATTATAGCGGTTATGCACCCGGCGGCGATTATAAGGGGGCATTTGCCGCAGATACTGTTAATGCCGGCGCGTCGGATCTGCTCAACTATCTTAGCATCAAGGACCCCTATGCGCCGGATGCGCTGGTTGAGCTCGAAAACGGCGACACAAAAACCTTGTATCCTTTCGCGTTGATTCATCCGACAGCCGACCCCGATACGAAGCTTTGGGATTTGTTTGGCAACAGGATATTTGATGTTGGCGTGTATCTTCGCGCGGGCGGAACGGCGGAGGGTACGAAGTCGGAGCCGTTTGTTGACGATTTCTCGGGAGAGATGCTCTACTGCAGTTTCTCCATTGCGATCGAAAGTGACCGCGGTATGCGGGAAATGGTGGGTCAGGCTATCTCGCGCGATGTGCAGCGGAGCAACTACAACGATAGCGGCGGCGCGTTCGACAACTATATCAACGCGCTTTCCAACGCGGCGTGGATCACGATGAAGCCGAAAGGGTTGGTTGACCCGCTTTCCACCAGTTCGCTCAACACCACCTACACCAACTTCACCAACGCCAACGACACCCTGCTCAGCCAGGTCAAGGGCGGCACGACAGACGCTTTGCAGGCGCTGGTGAACCAGATCGTCGAAAGCGACAATGAGGACGTTCCGTATTACGATTCGAACTACTTCTATATGGAAGCCGACGATTTCGTCAACTGGAAGAAGTCCAAGGACGCACTGGATATGGCGCTGAGCCTCATTGAGCGCGACGATCCGACAAGCGAAGCCTATGAAAAGCTTGGCCCGCCCGGCTTCCTTGAGGTGGGGTATTGCGTGAGCTTGCTGAACAAGACCTGGACCTTCAAGCTGAACCGGCCGAATACGTATATTCCATCCGATTACTATAACCTCATGCCGCTGCCGACGGTTGGTTTCATGAATCCGATGAGCTACAGGTATGATCAGCTGACAGACAGCGTTAAGCTGGGCCATACGGAACTCACCTTCGGTGAGATCAAGACTTTGTTCTACACCGCAAACGGCGCCGGCGATCCCTATGAGTATGAAGGGGATTACCTCGGCCTGAGCAACGAATCAATCCATGACCTGATGCATGCCTACGAGAACGTGGAGGCTGTTCTGGCTTCCATCTACCACCCGGTTTATGGCGATGAGTATATAGATTATATACTGGGACAAGGAGCTCCGGGTCGAAATGAGTTCCTTGCGGATCTTGCGACGGTAGAATGTAACGAGAACGTTATGGCTGCTATGGGAGAGCCAGAAGGCTGGAGCCGCGTACCCCAGAGCCGGCTCAATATGGCGCAGAACATGCTGGTTTACGCGCTCAAGCATGTGGTCGGCGAAAAAGAGGAAGGCGAGCTTGACTGGACGAAGATCAAAGCCGCGCAGCAGGCTTTCCTGGACTCCGGCCTCGCCGAGGTTACAGAGCCCGAAATGGCTTACTTCATCGCGGAGTACGGCCAGGCGTGCATAGACGCCGCGACTACCGTGGTGGAGCTGCTGGAGCAGGAAAGCGATCCGCCGGAAGGCCTTACCACGACCGAGCTCGACGCCGCGGCCAAGGCGCTGCAGGACGCGATGGATCTCACGGTGGCGATTATCCCCACCGAGGACGCCTACATCTATGACGGGGCCGGCGCCCAGTCGAAGCTCACCATCAATCTGGATGAATACAGGCTGATGGCAACCCAAACCTGGCCGAAGTCCGTGCGCAAGGCCCTCGCGGATGGAGATGAAGGGGTCCAACCGATCTACACGGATAATTATTACAACGATTTCTACGACGGCTATATCTACGGCCTTGACATTGGCGTGCCCAGCATGAACGCTCTGGGCGGAAAGAGCTTGCCCTACAAGGTGATCAATGGCTCCGTGGATTATGTCGCCAGCCCCGCGCCGTTCAATAAGTGCAGCACCGGCGCCAAGCTGCTGGTCAAGGACAGGAAGGGCGAGGTTCTCTTCACGCTGAAGCTCGTTTACTTCGGCGACCACGATGGCAACGGCACCATCCTCACCACCACCGAGCAGGCGGACGTTCTCGCGGTAGCCGCCGGCAAAAAGTGGGATCCCGAGCCGGGCTTGTCCACCGTTCAAACCATTGCCATGAACGTGCACACCAACAATGTGATCGACACGACGGACGCCTTGACCTTGGGCTACAAGATGCCCGGTACGCGCTACGTTAAGCAGAGTTATTCCAATGTTGGCGGCCCGTACAATCTGGTCACGCCGGGCGGCCCGATTCTTCCCCCCTGACCCTAATCCATGAACGCCGCGCGGGGAAGGCCCCCGGTTTTCCCCGCGCGGTACCGAATACCGAACAGAAGGGTAACCATTCCCAAAACACCTGGGAGGTGTAATGTATGAAACAGCTCAAGCGCTATCTTATCCTCGGCCTCGCGCTGGCCATGCTGGCCGGCGCGCTGGCGGTTCCTTCCTCGGCTGCCACGGAAGGCGAAAAAATCTTCTACAAGCTGGTTCCCCGCACGGTGAACCCGGTGATAGGGGAGGTTTTTGAGGTCGCCGTGGAGATCACCACGGAAATGAACGAGCCACAGGACTTCAACATCGCGGCCATGCGCTTTTATGTTCATTACTCCAATGAATATTTCGAGCCGCTGGGCTACCGGGGCGCCGGCCAGGCTATCGTTCAGGAAATCGATCCCCAGAGCGGCATGTATTCCTATGATCTCATGGGCGCGTTTTCCAAGGACGACGAAACAAACAAGGGCTTTGGCATCCGTGACGCATCCACCCCAAGCGAAAGAGAGAAATACCCCAGCGAAATCCCCTCCATAATGGTGTCCAGCTACAACGCTCTGCTGGTGCAATGGATCGCGCCGATAGAAGACAACGTTGTGCAGTTCATCGACGATCCCCAAGAGGAGGAGATCATGATCCTCCGCTTCCGTGTGAAGCAGACCGCGCCCCTGACCACCGCGGGCGGCACCATTGCCATTTTCAAGGGCTACCCCGGTATGGACTATCCTTTCTATATGGAGCGCTACTCGGAGGCGCTGCCGCCGCCCGGGATACTGTCCTACGCGCCGACCGGAAACGTCGGCGTCAACGACCCGAGCTTTCCGATCGATGTTTCCGGGGCGAACTGTCTCATCAAGCCGGTTCCGCCTGCGCCCACGCTTCAGGAAAAACAGGGCGGCGCGAAGATCAAGGAGCTTTCGCCGGCCGACAAGGCCGAATATGGCTACGACGGCATTATCTACTCGTTCCCGGCGGTGATGACACAGCAGGGTACGCCGGTGCGCTGGATTGACCCCGAGACCGGCGACGGCGCCTATGACGCGCGCCTGGATAACTTTGTGGAGGCGACGAACATGGGCGTGCTCAAGGTGAGCAACGACAACGCCAGAAAGAGCGAGCACCCAACCGATTACGGCACCGGTACCCTCGTCGAGCTTTGGGATGCCGCTGAAACCGCCTGTGTGGCCAAGTATTACCTGGTTGTCTTCGGCGACCTGGACGGCAACTTCATCATCAACCACGACGACTATGTGGAGTTCCTGGCGATTCAGGCCGGCTTGCGGGTCGAGGAAAAATTTGACCCGGCATCCATCAACCCCTATGATTCGCCCTACCATATGGCGGCCACGGTTGCGTCGCCCGGCCACGCCGGCACGATCTCGAACGGCGACCTGGCGCTGCTGTATACCATCGCGATCGGCATCGAAGAAAACTATACGCAGCCAACTCTTATTTAAACAGCTTCCTTAGAGAACGCGAACCGGCGGCGCCGGGGTCAGCCCGGCGCCGTGGGTTGCATGATATACACATTAAAGGGAGGAAACACGATTGAAGTATTTCAAAAAGTCTCTTAGTGTACTGCTGGCTTTTTGCCTGCTCCTCGGTGTGCTTATTGTCGGAATCAACGCCGAAGGCAACACAGTCCCCGTGGAGCGCGGTCTTACGCTGTACTACCACGACGGCTCGGACTGGGCAGAACTCAATGGGGACGAGGAACTGGAACCGGGAACGCAGATCAAGGCCACGGCCTGGGTCGAAGCCCCCGGTGCCTATCTCAGCAATCTCACGGCGCTGGTCTATTTCGACAGCGACGTGTATGAGCTGAAAGGTGGCTACAACACCCCGAAATCGTATTTTGACACGGTGCCCGACTCTTCGGGCGTCTATTCGGTCGAGGCGGGAAGCGACGCCCTCTTCAGCAGCAATTTCGAATGGTCTGTGGCGTACCCGCCCTCCATCAGCGAGATGGAGGTTTCCAGCAATTTTGCGCTGGGCGCTGGTGCGTGGCATACCTATTATCCCATGGCGTGGTTTGATAAGGTTACGGCGAACACTCCTCCTTATCCCGACTACTCAACCTACACGAAGGGTCATTTCGGCAAGCCCCTTTTGGACGATGAAAACAATTATGTCTTTGACAAGTACCGTGTAATCGCCGCCAAGGGCGAGTTCCCTTTGGCAGGCATGTACGATGAGGACGCCTGCGAGCAGCTGGGAGCCGGCAGGTATGAGCTCATTTCTTTTTATTTGCAGCTGCGCAACCTGGACCAGGCGCAAATTGAGGCGCTGCCGGAAGGCGCCGGCAAAATCGGCCTGCCCAACGAAGCCATGCCCGGCTTTGTTGTTGGTAGCCAAACCTGGGAGGGCGGCAGTGAGCTCTATGAGAACCTCGCCGTGCTAACGCTCGAAAACGAGCTCTTCACAGGCGCCGACGGCGAGACCGCCCCTGCGCAGATCTTTAGTATGGGACAGTCCGGTGTGGTGGATAGCTTGAACGCCACGGCGGAAGACAGGCCTCAGCCTCCCCCCGCCGGCCAGTCGATTTCTCCGGAGTCCAGCGGCGGCACGGACGGCGTAGCCACCATCACCATTACAGTCAAAGCGCCCGAGGATGACGAATTTTTCGCGACCTTCGTGAAGATTACAGGCCCGCAGCCGGCGCCGCTCCTGCTTACGGATGCGAATGAAGACGGATTCGCCGATTCTATTTTGGCCCCCGCTCTGGCCGCCGACGGAATAGACCTGCGCTATGGCTGGTTCACGCAGGAAGACGTTGACAAATACGGGCTCGCGGGCAGCGAGGCCGCCGGAACGCTGGCCTACTCGCAGAGGGTAACGGATTTCTCCGCACTGGCTTATGAAGACCACACCTTCATCGAGGTTGGCTTTGCCACCTATTATGAGGTCTATTACTACGAAAACCTGGAAGACGACGACTATGACAGCTATCAAGTAAAATCAGCGGGCGTTGAGAAGGTGCTGGGCTATCAGGTGAACGCCTTCACCGAAGGCCGCCCCGAGGCCACCGCTGTCTATAGCGGCATCAACTATAACCTGGACTCCCAGGACACAAGCCTGACCCTCAGCGCCGTGGGCCCCAACTACCTGAAGGCCTTCTATAACCGTCAGCGTTGGACCTATACCTTCAAAATCCATCCGGATGATATTACGGCGGGCGCCGTGAGCACCGCGAACGCGGATTGGGAAGAAGTCGCCGCCAACCTGAAGGAGGGCGCGACAATCTCTGCCCCGTTGCTTCCCGCTCTGGAAACGAACTTCAGCTATGTGATCGGCAGCTACAAGGGCACGGACGGCGAAGCCTATACCTTGGTCGCCGGCGCCGGCGTAACCGGCCCTCCTGCCGCGGTCAAGACATTCACCTTGTATCCGGAAATTTCGCAGGATGCGCAGTATGAAGTCAAGGTCACCTATCAATTCTTCGAAATTGACGGAATCACCCCGGCGAAGGAAGACGTAATTGATGTATTCTCTGTTTCGCCTGAGAATGAAGGCGACTCGTTCGACCTTCTGAACGACGCGGAACCGAACTTTGACCAGCGGGACGCGTACCTTGCCAACGTCACCAACAACAACGCCTATGTGGCTTTCGTGGAGCCCTCAGCCGCCAATCTCGTCATCGACGAGGACGCGGAATTCGTGATCAAGCTCAAGGCCAGGGACTATGGCGTGACCATCGTGCTGGATCCGACTGACCCCGATCTGGAAGGCATTACGATTGACCCCGCGGCGCTTGAGGCGGACGGCCCGAACGCGGGCAAGCTGTTGATCCATGTGCCCGCGAAGGCGGGAGCTCCCTTGCAGGATCTCATCAACACCGCGATTGCCAACGCGATCGGCGATGGGGTTATCACCGAGGCCCCCGGCAAGACGCTGACCGTCACCCTGGACGACGATCCCTACCTGACCGATGGCGTGATCAACCCCGATGTCCCCAAGGGCACGTCATTTACCTACACGGTGGGAGTCGCCACCGGGCAGAGCAGGTATTCGATCCGGGTAGACAGCTATCTGGCGGGCGAAGAAGGCACGCTCACCGCCGGCACCCCCACCGCCGAAGTGGCGGCGAATATCGGCGAAGAGACGTCGGCCCCCATTTACACCATTCCCGCCGGCTGGTATCGGGTGGACTCGTATGTGAACGCTCCCTCCGCCACCACGGGCGCGACCCGCTGGGACGGCGACGACCTCTACTTCACCCCGGGCACCTCCAACAGCCTGGTCGTTATTGAAATTGCGCCGATCTATGAAATCTATGAATTCTACGTGGTGACAACCGCTGTCGGCGCCGCCGGCGTTCCGCCGACCTCAGCAGCCGACTTCGAGCTGTATGCCACGGTCAAGCGCAACAACAACGGCTCCCTGGTCGTGACCCGGCCCACAAAAATCGGCGACCTCAACTTCCTGGACTGGCTGGAGGATGACCTCGACACGGTGTTCAATCCCGCGGCTGTGACCGGCGCGGTGGCCACCCATGAAGCGGTGATCCAGATCTACAGCAAGTGGACGGATGAAGACGTCGTAGATTACGACCCGATCAGAAACGCCCTCGCCTACGCGATGGAAATGATCAGCCTCGACGGCGAAAACGCCTTCTGGGCCAAGTTCTACACAGAGGAATTCATTACGCTGATCACCTGGCTGGCCGAAGAAAGCAACTGGGTCAAAGAGGGTGAGGACTACAAAACGCCCTTCACCGGCGACGAAGAGTTCCCCTGGCAGCGCGCCAAGGCGGTTCCGGGCTATTACTGGTACAACAATGAGTACGTCCTGGCCGACGAAATTGCCGGCGTTACCCTTACTTCATATTCACAGGATTACTATGTTAACTGGGCAAGCTATCTGGCCAGATCATGTAAGTTTGCCTTTGTGCCCTATTGGGGCATCTATGGCAGCTATGGCCCGGAGGATCAGTTCAAGATCAACCGCATCGCCCAGGACATCTATACGATGTTCTACAGGACATATACAAATTATGAAGTGTCCCCGGAGGGAACTGACAGCAATCCTTCCACAGCTCCCTGGAACTGGCACTATCGCGCGCCCCTGCAAAACCTGGATGGCAGCTGGAGATATACCGGCGGCGAAGCCTTTACCGAATTCCCACAGCAGGAGTTCTGGCCCGAGGATCCCGACAGAAAGATCGGAGTAGGATCGAACAACTATATTGGCCCCAACAAGAATTGGTTTGATCAGGGCTTTAGAGCCACCAATGTGGACCCCTCCGATCCTTTTTATGAAATCGTTCCCCGTCGCTGGGGCAGTGTGTTTCTCCGCTACGAGCTGGGCGCTTCGGCGCAGCTCAAGCTTTACGCCGAGCAGGTTCCTGATAAGACAGACGAAATTTATATCACTCTTTCGATGCGTTCTGATTATGGATGCGACAACATTTCCGCGGTTTGGCTGACCAACCGCACGAAGATGCGGGTGCTGCCTTACATGGAATTCCAGATGGCGGGCATATTCAGTCCGTTCTACATCAATAAGGATGCCAGAACAAAGAATATCGCGACCTATGAGTGTGATCCGCTGGTTCCCTTGTTAGCGGAAATACCTACTTGGACGCATTGGAATACCGGTGAAACGATCGCGTCGACACGGGAGGATGGCACCTATGGCATGCCTCTCGCGCCGGGCACGTCCAGCGCCTTCTGGACCGGCTTGGAGCGGCAGTGGTACGATACGCAGGCTATTGCTGAGTTAACTTTTGTCAATCAGCCGCACAGCTACGGCCCTGTGGGCAACTATGCCGACGAGTCATCTACGGCGGACGAATGGGTCAAAAATGTGCGCGGAAATTACGCTCTGAACATGGTGTATGCCTACTATCCGGCGGCTGTCACCGCCGAGGGAAGATTAGATACGAGGATCAATGTTCCCGGCGTGGGTGTCTTCCCATTCCAGCCCAACGGCGGGCCAGACAATGGCTGGTATCCTGTCGCTATGGCGCACTATAAGCTACTTTCCGGCCAAACCGTTGACGACATTTCCTACGACGACATCAAGCTCGACGAGAACTATATCTACGCCACCGAATGGCACGAGGGTCTGAGGCAGAGGTCGTTTGTCCAGTATAAGCAGCAAAGTCCTACCGGCATGTCCGGCGGACTGGGTTTCTTTTCCAATTATGACTGGGCAACCAACCTCACCCTCATCAACGAGCACGAGTGGCTCAAGAAGAACATTTACTTCTATGAGGACGGCGCGGAGGGGCTTGAGCTCATCAACGACGCGGATGAGGTCAGAGTGTTCCCGGGCGCGAACCTGATCACGGATTACCCGCTGAGCGGATACCTCCCCGCGGGCTATACCGACGGCGTGTGGAAGGTCATCAATTCTGAGGACTCCGCGCTGCCGGATGGCACCGCGCTCACCGGCCTTGGCAACGCCGAGGATCCCGACAAGCAGAGCATCGACAAGATGCCCAGCGGAGATCTTTCGCTGAAATGGTATCCCAACTACAAAATCCACTTCGTTGACGCCTCCGGCGCGATAGAAGAGCATTTCCAGTGGGATCCCACCAACACCTCCCTCGAAGAGGATTATATCGTTACCCTGACCGAGGGCGAGAACGTGAGCGACTACTTCTTCCCGGAGGAGCCCCTTGACGGCGATAACCAGCCCATCGAGGATGGCTATTGGACCTATCGCTTTGGCAATGCGGGTGCTTACACTCGTATTCCGCTGGATGTGCTTACGGCCATCACTTCCAGCACCACCGTGGCGGACGCCCTTTCGGCCATCGCCGGCGAGACCGTTGCCGCGATGCCCGCCAACAATGTCTGGTTCCGCTTTGAGACCACCCCGAGAATCCCGGTCAACTTCCTGGTTGACGGCTCGGCCACCGACGACAGCCCCGTGATGGTTTCCATCGGCGAATGGGCTGACATCGCGACCGCGGTCGCAGCCTCCGGCGGCGTCGAAACCCCCTACCAGAAGGGCATGACCTTCACCGGCTGGACCGCGGCCACCGGCAGCCCCGGCTGGAGCGCAGCGGACATCACGATTCTCGAAACCGACGAATACACCTACAACGCCACCTTCACCGAGGCCACCATTACCGTTAACTATATTAATATGGATGCGGCGGGCGGCCTGGAGGGAACCGGCGACCCGATCACCATGCCGGTGAGAAGCTATGGCGTGACCTTCGGCGACACCCTGGGCAACGGCGAGGACAACGTGGCTCCCGTGGTGGGAGACACAGGCCTTACGCCGCCTCCGCCCGACAGCACCTGGCGCTTCTGGACCCTCAGCTGGGAGACCTGGACGGACGAGGACGAGAACAGCACCACGGCTTATACCAACGCGAGCGTGATCAATGCTGCCGTTCCGTTTAACGAGGAAACCAACACGCTTAACCTCTACGCCAATTGGACGAAGCAGCCCGCTCCGGCGACCGTGGAGTTCCTCCAGGCGGACGATGCCCAGATTTCGCTTACGAATTTGGCGCTGAACGAAACCATGCCGTCAATCCCCTGGACCTCAGTGACGGATATCAGCGACTTCACAGCCGCCAAGGGCTACAACGCGGCCTTTGAGGTGATCTCCGATCCGGCGACCACCGCCAATGTCGGCAAGTTCGTCTATCGCGAAGACATCACCAGCGACGACGCGGTCAGCTATCCGGCCACCGCCGCGACGGCGGGCGCCTACGAGTACAAGTTCGCCCCGCAGGCGATCAAGTACGCGGTAGAATTCTACGACGCCACCACCGCGCCCCAGAAGATTGGCTCGACGCTGACGGATCAGCTGGTTGAAACAGCCGGTGGCTCGGCCGCGATCAACGCCCCCACCACGGGCCTTGCCTGCACCCCGGGCTATGAGCCTGCCACGACAAACACCTGGAAGCTCGCCGACAACACGGTATTCACCGACGGCAGCAAGATCACCGAGGCCATGATCACCACGGCGGTGGATGTCGACGGCGTGCTGACCATCAAGATCTATCTGCAGCAGGAAGCGATCGCCTACACCGTTGAGTTCTACGACATTGACGGCGGGCATTTGGGCAGCTTCGATCAGACGAGCCTGAAGAAGCCCGACGACGTGATCACCTTCAGCGGCAACGTTGAAAACGAGTCTGGCGGCGACCTGAACTACACGGATGAGACCTGGTTCTTCGGCGGCTGGTACTACATCAACCCCGAAACCGGTGACATCACGAGCACCGCCGTGGAAACCGGCACCAACTGGCAGCCCGGTATGGCCAACACCGGCAAGGTGATCAAGGTTCAGGCGATTGAAAGCAGAGATCCCTTCACCATCACCATTCTGAACGCTCTGAACGCGCCAGAAACGCTTGCCACCATTACCGACATCCCCACTGACTTCACCACCGGCGCAACAATAGGTGACTTTGTTAACGCCGCTCAGCTGGCGCTGGACGCGGAAGAAGATTTCGAGATCGGCTTCGCGTTCGAAGGCTGGACCGTTGCCTGGGGCAGCAGCACCGCTGATTTTGCCACAGACGCGCTCTTGCTTGCCTCTGAGATGAAGCGCGCGAACGTTACCATCACCGCGAAGGCGAAGGCGATTGAGTACGCCGTGGAGTTCTACGACTTCAGCGGCGCGGAGGATGCCTACGCGATCAACGGCTTGGCACAGACCGTATCTTATGCCGATACATTGGCGGACACGGACGAGTTCACCGTACCCAGCTCCGTGACCTATGGTGTCGGCTATGAGGCGAATACGACAGTGCCCTGGGCCTATGGCGAAAACGCGACGACGGATCCGGCCACGCTCACCACCAGCCGGCTGACCAACGCGATGATCCCCAAGGCGGTGGATGTCAATGGCGTGATGACCATTAAGATCTACGCCCAGCGCGTGAAGAGCAGCTACACCGTTAAGTTCATCGACACGGATGGTACGACTGTACTCAGCACCGTCGCCTACCAGATCGATGGTGAAAACATCGCGGTGCCCAGCGTCGGCAGTGCCTCCAACCAGGTGACCATTGACGATGGCTATATGGCTTCCGATCCCCTGTGGCTGTATGACAACAACGACGCCACCCCCTTCGCCCTTCCGACGACGGGCAAGCTCGACGCGGAAATGATTGGCAAGGCCGTTGACGTCAGCGGCGATATGATCATTGAGATCTACGCGCAGCAGGAGCCAAAATCCTATACCATTAAGTTCTACGAGCCCGGCAACGCCACAGCCATCAGCACCCAGTCCGGCCTGACGCTGGAACCGGGCGAAGGCGACTTCGTCATCCCCAGCGTCGTGGATTACGGCACTGGCTGGCAGGTGAATACGGCGAAGCCATGGGCATACAGCAACGGTGACGAGGCCATTATCAGCGGCCTGGAGCTCACCACGGCGATGGTCCTGAAGGCCGATGGTGACTATATCATCGAAATCTTCGCCCAGCGCGTGAAGACCGACTACGAGGTCACCTTCTACGATGTGGACGGCACGACCGTGCTGAGCACAGAGACCTACAATATCGGCGACGTCATCGTGATTCCCAGCCCGAACTACGGCGACGGCATGATGAGTGACGGCTGGCAGTACGGCGATACCACGGCCTTTGTCATTGAAGAAAACGACGACGATCAGCCCATTCTTGGCACGGCGATGATCGGCAAGGCCGTTGATGTCAGTGACACCATGACCATTGAGATCTACGCGCAGCAGACGGAAATCGCCTACACCGTGCTGTTCTATGACTTTGACGGGAGCGGCGCCTACCAGCTCATCAACACAGGCAGCGACAACGAGGGTCTGGAAATCGGCGACACAGTTACCGTGCCAACCACCGTCAACTACGGCACCGGCTACGAGGCGCACGCGACAGTGCCCTGGGCCTATGGCCAGAACGCGGTGACTGACCCGGCCACGCTCACCGGCCCCCTGACCATGGAGATGATCGACGAGGCTGTTGAGATCGACACGGTCCCGACCATCAAGATCTACGCGCAGCGCAGCCCGATCACCTACTACGTCCAGTTCTTCAACCCGGACGGCGGCTCGCAGATCGGCTCGAATATCGCTGTGGATCTGGTCACCAACACCACCATCACGGTGCCCAGCACCACCGGCGCAAGTCCCGACGTCGATTACGACGACGGCTATGGACCGGCTGACCCGGCATGGAAGTACGATGAAGACGGCACCGCCTATGCGGGCGCCACCACCTTCACCGCGGCCATGATCACCGATAAGGCTGTCTATGTTGGCACCGACTGGTTCATCAAGA